>Ga0193698_1000018_pt1 | contig 31770 bp, 30 predicted proteins | sample L3c1metaG_FD_165512 | JGI IMG/M metagenome (GOLD analysis project Ga0193698, IMG submission 165512) | Soil microbial communities from a riparian zone of the East river system, Colorado, United States - L3c1 | ecosystem: Environmental > Terrestrial > Soil > Riparian zone | place: USA: East River... | reverse complement strand
CCAACGTCATGAGGGATTGGCCGTTGCCTTTCTCAGCATCGAGACTACTCATCCCAATGCTACGTCACCATACGTATTCGAGCAAAGCACTAGACGGTGTAACTTCACATGTGAGTTACTCGTGCTGAGATCCTACCGACACAAATAAAGGCATCGATGACTTCAACATTGAGCAATCCGGTAGATGTTGCCGGCGGAATGATCAGCGGTATTGGTTCGGGAGATCTAAACCCTCCCTTAGCTCCGCTGAGGGAGCGCCTGAGCTGGGCGCTCTACGATTTTGCCAACACGGTTTTCTCGATGAATATCGCCACGTTGTACTTCTCTGCGTGGCTGGTCGGTGATCTCGGCCACTCCAACACGCTGTACGCCACTGTAAACGGAATCGCTTCCGCGCTGGTTGTCGTATCGATTCCTGTTTTTGGAGCGATCTCCGACGCAACTCAAAGACGAAAGCCCTGGGTCGTCGGTTTTACGCTCATCGCGTGTGTATCGATCGTTGCTATGGCAATTCTTGGCCAGATCGGACTCCCATTGATTGGCGAGGGAGTGACAGGTGCAGTCTCGAGCACGATGATGTCGCCCGGGATTGCGTTATTTGGAGTGCTCGCAGCGTTTACGATCGCGAACTATGCCTATCAAGGCGCGCAGCCGTTCTACAACGCGATGTTGCCCGAGCTCGCTCCAGTGGATCATCGAGGACGGCTCTCCGGGATGGGCTCGGCATTTGGCTACATCGGCTCGATTACCGGCGTCTTGTTGACGCTTCCGTTTTTCACCGGAGCAGTGCCGATACTTGGAGCCATTCCAGACCGCGCCATAAGCCTTCTTAGGAGCCTGGTCCCGTTTACCTCACACGGTGGTCGTGTTTCCACGTTCGTCCCAACTGCAATTCTCTTTTTTCTCTTCTCGGTTCCGCTGTTCATCTTCTGCCGAGATCACAACGTGGTATACGGCGAGAAGGGAGTGCTCTGGCGGAAGGCATTCCAGGACGTCCGTCAAACGCTAAGGGAGGCGAAGAACTATCCGGGAACAATGAGGTTCATCCTCACCTCTTTCCTCTACCAGGATGCAATGGGGACGATCATCGCGAACATGGCGCTTTATGCAATTTTCGCGATGAAATTCGAAAAGGGCTCCGAAGCGACGCTCTTCGTGATCCTCACAATTCCCGCTGTACTTGGCAGTTTCGGCATTGGCCGATTGGTGGATCGCTTTGGGCCCAAGCGAACTCTCTCCTGGGTCCTCATGGGATGGGTCGTACTCCTGATCGCAATGATCGTGGCTCCGTCGAGGGCCGCATTCTGGATCGTGGGAGCTGGCATCGGCCTGATCTACGGCGGTGTTTCGACTGCGGAGCGGCCTTTACTACTGAGCCTCGTGCCTGATGTCGAGGCTGGCCGATTCTTCAGCTTGATGGTTCTCTCCTCTCGCGCTGCCGCTGTAGTCGGTCCATTTGTCTGGGCATTGGCCGTTGACGGTCTCTCCTCGTCAATGGGGGTTGGCTTCGCCTATCGCTCGGGTGTCGCAACCGTCGCAATCGGAATGGTGCTGGCGCTTTTGCTGCTCCGGGGAGTTCCAGACAACTTCGAGAAATCAGCGTCGACGAAATGATTTACTCTGTCTTGAAATGGATCACAGGTATAGCCCTCCACTGGTTCTACGGAGACATCCGTGTCGTGGGCAAAGACAAAATTCCAGCACAAGGACCGTTGCTGATCGCGGTCAATCATCAGAACGCTCTCGTTGATTCGCTGATCGCCGGTTGGGTCATGCCCCGTAGGATTGCAATGACGGCGAAGGCCACACTCTCTGACAATCCTCTGATCGCGTTCGTTTTCAGGATTCTCCATGTGGTGCCGCTTCGGCGCACGAGTGACGAAGCCAGACAGCAGAATGGGCTCCCAGTCGATCGATCGCGCAATCGTGAAGCGTTCAGCGAGATAATCAGTTTGCTCCGACAGGGCGGAGCGGTGCTGATTTTTCCGGAAGGTAAGAGTCACAACGAATTTGGACTGGAGCCGCTCAAGACCGGATTGGCAAGGCTCGCACTTCAGGCTCGTGACGAAGGTGGCATCGAAGGCATCCGCATTCTTCCTTTGGGACTCGTCTTCGAGGACAAGGGCGCGCCGGGCACCGCGGTAGGGGTACGCGTTGGTAAGGCAATCGAGATGGATTCATGGTCAGCCGCGGATCACACCGCTCTGACAGAGGAGATTGCAAACCGATTGCGTGGCGTGTCCGAAATAGCCGGGTTACCACCCCAGCAAAACAGTTCGCGCGCACAGCATAAAGATTCCATCAAGGAACGGCTCATAGCTTCTGCTGCCTGGTGGGGCCGCTTGACGCATCAAACACCGGTAAGAATCGCGAGAAGCATGGCGGTTAAACGCAGCACGAACGCCGACGAGCCGGCAATGCTGACGATTCTATTTGGCATCGGTCTTGTGCTCGTTACTTATGTCATCCATCTCACGATCGTAGGCGCCTTGGGGCACTCGATCTGGATTGACTTCGTCTATCTGGTGGGACTGCTGACCGGAGCGTACTGGGCTGCCTTCGAGCCTCATCCTCGGCGCTACTAACTCTTTTAGAGCTTCGTCTCCAGCCAGTTTTTGCCCACACCAAGATCCACAACCAGCGGCACGGACAGCTGCGCTGCGTTCTCCATCTCATATTTCACGAGCTCGCTCACTTGCTCCAGCTCCTCCGGCAATACTTCGAACACGAGCTCGTCGTGAACCTGGAGCAACATTTTGCTTTGCAGCTTGCGCGTCCTGAGAGCGTCGTCGATTCGGATCATCGCAATCTTAATGAGGTCGGCTGCCGAGCCCTGAATGGGCGAATTGGCAGCAACTCTTTCACCAAATGCCCGAATGTTGAAGTTCCGTTCGCGTAGCTCCGGGATATATCGCCGCCGGCCGAATATCGTCTGCACGTATCCATTTTCCCGGGCGAACGCCACCATCGAGTCAAGGTAGTTCCGTACCCCTTGAAAGCGCTCGAAATAGCGCGCAATGAATTCTTTCGCTTCGGCGTGGTCGATCCCGAGCTGAAGGGAGAGAGCACGCGCTCCCTGACCATAAATCGTCGCGAAATTGATCGTCTTGGCCCGACTTCGCATGACGCTCGTCACCTCGGGCAGAGGAACGTCAAAGATCGCTACCGCAGTCTGGCGATGTATGTCGCCCCCCGCCTGGAATGCTTCGACAAAGGCTGGATCGCGAGACAGGTGTGCGAGAAGCCGGAGCTCGATCTGCGAATAGTCGGCAGCCAACAGTAGCCAGCCCTCGCGTGGGATGAACCCTCGTCTTATGTCTCGGCCCAGCTCACTGCGAATTGGGATGTTCTGCAGATTCGGATCATTGGATGAAAGCCTGCCACTGCTGGCACCTGTCTGATTGTAGGACGTGTGTAAGCGGCCCGTTTTCGGGTTTACGAGGCGAGGAAGCGCGTCGAGGTAGGTGTTCTCGAGCTTGGATAACTCCCTGTACTCCATGAGCAGCGCCGGCAACTCATGCCCTGCTTCTGCCAGTTCCGTGAGAACACCCACATCGGTGGATGGGCCAGTGCTGGTTCGTTTGGTTACAGGGAGATTCAGCTTTCCAAACAGTATTTCTCGAAGCTGCGGATTGGAATTGATGTTGAATTCCACGCCGGCGGCTGCGTAGATCTTCTTCTCCACCTCTTCGCGCCCCGCTTGAAAGCGCTGCTTCAGCGACGAGAACAGCGGGAGGTCGATGGCTATCCCGGTCCATTCCATCTCGGCGAGCACGTCGACGAGGGGTATTTCCACACCATCAAACAGTCTGGTCAGCTGGTAGGATTCGAGCTGCGGCTCGAATATCCTCCGCATCTGCAGGGCTATGTCCGCGTCCTCACAGGCATAGTCTCGCGCTGCTTCGACGGGGCACTCGTCAAATGGAATCGCCGACCGGCCCTTGCCGCACAAATCCGCATACGATGTCATCGTATGGTCGAGAAATTCGAGGGCCAGCACATCCAGGCCATGCGATCGTCGCCCGGGATCAAGCACGTAACTCGCCAGCATGGTGTCGAAGTCCACCCCAGCGAGTTTCACCCCTATGGAGCGCAGTATCAGACGATCGTACTTCGAGTTTTGGGCAGTCTTTCGGATGGTTGGATCAGCTAGAATATCTCTGAGCGGCTGCATCTCTGGAGCAGTGATCGGCGGCAGATTGCGAACACTAGTTGGTCTGTTCGCTCGCAGGATTCTGGCGGCAATGCTCAACGAGTCGTTGTCGCTCTTTCTTTTCTTCGCCGGCGCTTCCGCAAACGGTTCGTCGCCTCCTCGAATCAAGCCTCGATCTTCTGGTGCGTCGGTTGCCGAACGGTCTCCAGCGGCATCGACAAGAAGTTCTCCCTGTTCTCCTTGTGGCAGCTTGTGCTGGAACGGGAAGTAGTACGCTTCGCCATCGCCGACGGCGATCGCAATCGAAACGAGTGACGATCGCAACGGGTCGGCTGGCTGAGGACTTCCGGAATTAATCAGAGTCTCAGTCGCAATTGCTACCATTTCGGCCTCACGTGCGCGTTTGATGGCGTGCTCCATCGCCTCGAGCGTATCAACGGTTACGTAGTTGACACTCTTCCGAGGCTTTTCTTCTGGCGGTGCTTGCACAGCCGAGTCTTTCGCGAGCGCGTGGAACTCCAATTCGATGAACAGGTCTCGCAACCGATTGTGATCCGGCTGCTTTACCTTGAGTGATTCGAGATCGAATGGAACGGGCAGATCCACGCGGATCGTCACCAGTTCCTTCGACAGCCGCGCATTCTCAGAGTGTTCGAGGAGCGCTTCGCGCGGGCGCTTCTTCGTAATCTCCGCGGCGTGATCCAGAATGGACTCCAGATGCCCGTACTGCTTCACCAGCTCGGCCGCCGTCTTGTCGCCGATTCCGCGTACTCCCGGAATGTTGTCCGACGAATCACCGACCAGCGCCAGATAGTCGGTCACGAATTCGGGAGGAACGCCGAGACGTTCCTCTGCGTTCTCGACACCGACCCAATGCTCCTCGACATTGGCTGGCCCGCCGCGGCCGGGGTTCAGGAGCCAGACTCCTGGCTTCACCAGCTGCTGGAAGTCCTTATCACCAGATACCACCACCACGTTCACACCCGCCTCGACGCTTCTCGCTACGAGGGTACCGATGACATCGTCGGCTTCGAAGCCAGGCAGCGTTAGAATCGGGATGCGATATGCGTCGAGCATCTCGCAAATACGGTCCATTCCCCGATCGAAATCGGACTGGAGCTCCTCGGTGAGCTTCTCACGTGTGGCTTTGTAGGCGGGATAACGCTCGTGCCGGAACGAAAGACCTGAATCGTGTACCCAGCCGAGGTACTCGGGCTGATGCTTGGTAATCAGGCGCTGAAGGAAGTTTGCAATGCCCCAACTCGCTGAAGTGTTCTCTCCTTTGCTCGTGGTGAGCGGGCGGGAGATCAGGGCAAAAAAGGCCCGATAGATGAGAGCATACCCATCAACGAGAAACAGCCGAGGGCCTTCTGGACCATTCATGGAGTGAATATAAAACGCCCTCGTCTGCGACGACGAAGGCGTTCTAAAATGATTTCCAGATGTGGCTACGGTCGCACGAACCCGGACGTTACCGCTGCTTGCGAGCGTTGAGCGAGAGGAATTCGGCTTCGCTTGGCCTGGTCAGTCTCCACCTGCCTGTCTCTTCGTAGAATACGAGTTGCGAACTGTACTTACGGTATTGCCAGACCTGTAGGCGAGTGGTCGATCCGACCTGCGTCGTCGACATCGCCGCATTCACGTTGCGTTCCAGGATCTGATCCGGCTCTCCCAGCGACACGAAGACCATTCCCCGATCCGACAGCCATCCCGGATTCCGATCGGCCCTGAATTCGGCGTTTGCCTGCTGAATCCGGCCGAAATAGTTCTGCATCTCTTCGTTGGTGGCAGTCTCGGGTATCGGATCGGTTGCGCGCAAAAACTCCGCCCATACTGTCGCGCGCCTTTCCAGCGGAGCTGTCCGGAGCTGGCTGAGTTGGAATGGATTCGCAAAGAAGCGCAGATACCCTAACATGTCCTCAAAAGACATGAGAGGAATGTCCTCGCCGAAGCTCACGAACAGAGGGGCTTTTGCGCTATCCGGCGAATCCCGTCTGGTGAATGAGACCTGCGCGATTCCAACACCCACTGTGGAGATTGGCACATTTACAACGCCGTTGAAGAGGCTTCCTCTTCGCGACAGCACCGCTGAGTCGCGCCACAATTGCGCTCCTTTGTCGTTTCGGACGACGAAGTCCACGGGAAGGCGAGTTCCCAGACCGTACGCCTCGACGTAGATCGCAACAGTGCTGTCGCGGCCAAAGACAGCACTCGAGCGTGGACTTGCAAGCAGTCGTGGCAGAGAATCGAGAACCGATCTCCCCATGGCTTCGTAAACGAGGAGCGGAGTAGAGAAGCGACCCGTGCTCAGTATCGGAATTCTGATGGTCGCCTGTTGAGTGGCGCTGCGTGAGCCTCCGATGTCACGAACCATCGCTGATAGAGTGTAGACACCCGGAGGAATATGAAAATAGTGCTGAAAGATCACACTCTCGTCGGTCCGGTTTATTTCCCGGAAAGAGCCAACGCGCACTATCTCCATCACATCGACGTTCGCTGCCTCAACATCTCCGCGAGTTATGATGAGCTTGACTTCGTACGGGGCGCGGTAGCGATCGCCTTCCCGAGTAAATGTGAGCGCCCTGTTGGGGACCGAGATACTCGCAAGAACGAGCGTCGTATCGGGAGAGCTGCTTGCAAACGCGGAAATCTTTCCGACGAATGAAAGCGGACTGGGTGCCGCCAGCAACCCGATCTGCCGGTACAGCTCGCTCACATCCGAATTTGTCCCACCATCGGTGGGAAGGACGCGCAAGTTGGGCTCGGGCGTTGGACGAGTGACCGTCGAAGTGCATGCACCAACGATTGCTGACGCTAGAGCGAGAAATCCAAGGGACTGTTTGGCAGAAATCGACATGAATGGTTAATACCCTATCCGGTGCTACTGGTTTCTATTAGCTTCGCGGCGTGTCTCGAGAGCAGTTGGTCGGCACTCCCGTGGCTGGCTATACGATCCAGAAAGAGGTAGGCGAGGGCGGAACATCCGCCGTCTACCTAGCCAAGCATCCCAATCATGGCACTGTAGCGCTCAAAGTGCTACGGGAAAAGCTGCGCCAGGATAAGACAGCTGTGGCTCGCTTCGTACGTGAAGCCAAGTACGGCGCGAGGGTGAAGCACCCGAACGTCGTCGAGACCATTGAGATAGGACAAGCCTCGAATGGCCTTCACTTCCTCGCCATCGAGTGGGCTGAAGGCGAGATCCTCGAGCGGTACGCGAAGCAACACGCGCCCCTGCAGAAGGATGAAGTTGCCACGATCGTCTCCCAGATAGCCGCAGGCGTTCAGGCAGCACACGATGCGGGGATTGTACATCGTGACTTGAAGCCTGAGAACGTGATGTACGATCCGAAGACCAAGCTGGTGAAGCTCCTCGATTTCGGAATTGCGACCGATACTCAGCCTTCGGGCGATGAGCGCCTGACTCGTGCCGGTTTCTTCGTCGGCACGCTCATGTATATCGCTCCTGAAGCCCTCTCAGGTGAGATCGTTACGGCTGCCGCCGACCAATACAGCCTTGCGACCATAGCGTATTTTCTCTTGACGCGTTCTCTGCCATATACCGCGAAAGCTCCGCGTGAAATGTTCACCCAGCTCCTCACCATGCCTCCGATTCCACTAAAGGATGCGGGAGAGGGAGACTTCAATTTCAGCGCCGCGCTCGACGCCGTCATAATGCGGGCTCTTTCCCGCTCACCCGTCAATCGCTACGCCAGCGTCATTGCTTTTGCGGAAGCCTTTGCGCAGGCGGCGAGCCTCGAGCCTGAACAGCCCAAGATCCTGGACAAGTTCAAGGGCCTACTTAGGCGCAGTCGGTAGGTCCGCGGGGTCGACGGGCAACCACAGAGTAAACGTCGAGCCTTTGTCAGGTTCGCTCTCCAGCTCGACCATTCCACCGATGAGTCCCGCCAGTCGGCGAGAGATCGAAAGCCCCAGGCCCGTACCTCGCTCTGCCGAGTGTCCGCGAGGACCTGCATCGACCTGCTCGAACTCTTCGAATATCCGGCTCTGGTCAGCAGGGTGAATTCCAATGCCCGTATCGATCACCTGAATTCCGATCCACGGATTCGACGGATAAGACGGGCGCACTGAACCAGGTCCGGAGTCGGGAATAGTATCGACGAGACGCGTGCGGATTACGATTCCTCCTTCGTTCGTGTATTTGACGGCGTTTCCAAGGAGGTTTACGAGAATTTGGCGCAGATGAGTAGGATCGGTCCGGATGCGTGGGAGTGCCGCACCCATGACGAGAGACAGGCTTAACCCTTTTTCGTTCACCAGGGATTCGATCTCACTCGCGACATCGAGAACGAACGGACGCAGGTCGATTGTCTCGGTGTGAATCTCGAGCCTGCCGGCTGCCATCTTGGCCAGATCCAGAACCTGGTCGACCAGGTGGCGAAGATGGTTGGCTGAAGCTTCGATGCGCTCGACTGGTTTTACCTGCCGCGGAGCGAGCTCTCCGTACACGCCTTCACGAAGCAAATCGACAAACCCGACAATCGCATTCAACGGAGTCCGGAGCTCGTGAGACACATTCGCCAGGAACTCGCTCTTCATGCGATTGACTCGTAACAGCTCTGACGAGAGACGCTCCAGCTCCTTTGAACGCTCTACGAGGCTACGGGCCTGACGGCGTTCGTGGCGTATTACAAGAGCGAGACCGAGCACGGTTGCGAGGGATACGATCCACCCAACAAGACCAGTCCAGTGATCGAAGCCGATGTTGGAAAGCACATGCATTGACTCCAATCATAAGAATCCATAACCTCTCGCACCATGACAGATCACCCGACGCTGGTTGCGCTTCTCGCCGAACGTTCTGCCAAACGTGGTGAGTTCACGCTTGCTTCAGGCAAGCGGTCGACGTTCTACGTCGACGCGAGGCTGACGACAATGAGCCCAGAAGGCTTGTCGATCATCGGTCCGCTTGCTCTATCGGTACTGCAGCAAACGGGCTGGAACGTCGACACAGTCGGAGGTTTGACGCTCGGTGCGGATCCTATTTCGTATGCGATAAGCTACGCCAGCGCACAGACCAGCCACCCCTTGAGGGCATTTACCGTGAGGAAGGAGGCAAAGACTCACGGGACTGGGAAGCTCCTCGAAGGCCCGTTCAGGAAAGGTGATCGCGTGGCAGTGATCGAAGATGTCCTGACTACCGGCGGCTCCGCGCTTCGCGCTATCGATGCCGTGCGCGCAGCAAACGGAACCGTCGTCGGGGTTCTCGCACTAGTGGACCGCGAAGAGGGGGGCCGGCAAGCAATCGAACAGATCGGCGTTCCTGTGGTGGCTCTGACAACAAAAAGTCAAATCATCAGTGCTCTCCCAGGTTGATTCGGTCTCCCGGCTGGGGTTTCGGGATCCAGCCAGGATATGCCGCCGATGGGCGAAAGGTCGACAGCACATCGACGTAGGGAAGCACAAGCTCAGTTCTGAAGAACTGTAGCATGCCTTGCCCATCGTAGGTTGTCCTGAACTTCACCGGGGACATTCTCATCACCGTTCGCACGTGCCGGCCAAAGCTCTGAGGAGATGAGTAATCGAGGTGGTTCGCAACACGCGCGACCGACAGACCCGGATTTTCGAACAGCCGAGCCGCCCGTATGAGTCTGGCGAGCGACAGAAAGCGTTTGGGCGCTGGCAATCTGGCGCGGAAGAAGCGACTCATCAACGTGCTCGGCAAAATGTTCAGGTGACGCGCAAGTTGGCGGACCGTCGAGATCTTTGGAGAAGTGTCAAAAAGCAGCTCGAAAAAGCGCCAGCAGTCCTTCGACACTCCGGGCAGATCGAGGCTGATTTGCGTGAGAGCCGAGCGCAGCAGATCGTTCGAGCCTTGCACTGCCAGAAGATTTCTCAGCGTTTGCCACCCGGCCGGCATTCGTGCATCCACCAGTGTCCGAATGCCCAACTGTCCGAGTGCGAGTGTCGCGTGCGGTGTGGAGTTTTGCGTCTCTGTCAGCAGTGCCACGGCGGGTACTCTGGGAAATTCTCTCACCATCGCCGCTACACGGTTGGAGCTCTGAGAACCGTAGCGTGTGACGGAGATGAGGACGAGGCTGGCTTTCTGTTGTCTGAGATCCGAGAGGACTTCATCTAGCGACTCTCTGTGAAGTGCATCGCACAATCCGTGAGCTGCAGCATCGACTCGTGACCGTTCAAGCGGAGTGAGGATCGTCGATACGGGAGGACGCTGTGGATTGCGCTTCGAGTCGAACGGCATGGTACCTCCTCTCACAGAGTAATGTGAACACTCTTGTTCGGAGGGATGTAGCACCCTGCCGTCGATAGCGAGACAGAAGGTGCACAGGATAAACTAGCTTGGGCGTCGTAGAACGCTGACAGCTCGGCGACGAGAAGTGCGCAGACTTGTCCTTCGTCAGAATATCAGAAGCCGCATTACCGAACTACACCCGATTCGTCATTTGTTATATTTCCAAGAAGGCAATTGGTCGGACGGTCGCGCATTGGTATCGATCTGATACTTATTCGAGGAAAGTCCGGGCTCCAGTGGACAGGCTGCCAGGTAACGCCTGGGCACGGATGGCGCGAGCGGTCCGTGACGGAAAGTGCCACAGAAAACAGACCGCCATCTTCGGGTGGCAAGGGTGAAAAGGTGGGGTAAGAGCCCACCGCGCTCATGGCGACATGAGCGGCACGGCAAACCCCAGCTGAGAGCAAGGCCAAATATGCGGCGAGAGACGTCTACCTCGATCAAGACGCCGCGGGTAGGCTGCTAGAGAGCATGGGCGACCATGCTCATAGAGAAATGACCGTCCGGAACACGCAAGTGGACCGACAGAACCCGGCTTATAGACCGATTGCCAATAATGCGACAACCTCCGAGGAGAGATTCTCGGAGGTTGTTTGTTTCATCCAATGATCAGCCAGCGAGCAGAAACGATGGATATTTTGCGGGGAAAGGCAGGCTGGACATTGCTACTCTGCTTCATGATCGGGTGCGGCAGTGTACGAACGTCGCCACCCGGTCCGCCGCCAGTCGAGCTGCCACCACCTCCGACAGTAAAGCCCTCGTCGGTCGGCTCCTGGACATTCAACTACACGCCTGGGGCTCTGCGATATCAGGTTTCACGAAGCGCGGCTATCGAAAGCCAATCAGATTCCAGCACCGGTCGTGAAATATCGACCAACATCACCGGGGAGCTGATCACGTTGACGCCGGCTGTAGACAGCGGGATTGAATTTACCGCAGTCGTCGACGCCTTCTCATCTACGACTCAGGGACGGATTGGGGCAGTTCAACCGATTCAACTGCCAATGCAGGTTGCAGGAATATTTTCCGACACTGGGCTCACGATCACGAGTGACGCCGGCAGCAAGTGCAATCCAGTCGGTTCCGTCATTAACTCGGATCTCCACAATCTGCTGACACGGTTTCCGGCTCGACTTTCTCAAGGACTTGTCTGGCAGGACTCAGTGAGCATGGCTGGGTGCCAAGCGGGAATTCCTACGACCTCGCGCATGATCCGATCGTACGTTGTTTCAGGCGAAGCTGTTTACGAAGGCCGGCCTGTTCTCATAGTTCAGAGAACCGATAGCATCCAGGGCCAGGGAGAAGGAGCCCAGCAGCAGCATCCGATGAGACTTGGCGCCCGTGGTACCGGAAGCGCGATTTACTATCTCGACACGCAGAATGGCCGCGTAGTTCGACTCACTGCCGGCCAGGAATTGCTGCTGACGATTACCGCGTCAGGCAAGCTGCATCAATTCAAGCAAAGCTCCAAGCAGGACTTCAAGCTCGCGCCCTAGTCGACAAGGCGCAGCGGCATGACGAGACACATGTACGTTGCCGGATCCTTCCAGCCTTCCGGCTCTATCGTCGCCGCTCTTTCAGGCGCCTTGAACGTCAGCCGAACTTCATCAGTCGGGATATACCGAAGGATCTCGAGCAGATAGCTCGCGTTGAATCCAATGTCGAGCTGATCGCCCGTATATCGAATGGGAAGTTCATCCTGTGCTTCGCCGAGATCGGGCGTTTGGACACTGAACTTCAGCATGCCGCTGTTGAACGACAACCGGATTCGATGGGTCTGGTCAGAAGCAATGACTGACATCCGCTTCAGCGCGCTCGCGAGAGCGACCTTATCGGCAACGGCTACCCGATCATTATCCTTGGGAATAACCTGCTCGTAATTCGGGTAAGGGCCTTCGATGAGGCGTGTAAACACCGCGGTGAAGGGAGATCTGAAACCGATATGGTTATCGCCCCGCGCAATTTCGAGTTCTTCCTCAGGTGGAAAGAGGCGACGCACCTGCTCGAGGGCTTTCGGTGGAACAATCAGGTCGCTCGCCGGCGCGTTTACCGAGTCGATGGGCATCTCCATCTTGGCCAAGCGATGACCGTTCGTCGCGACCATTCGCATTTTGTCTGGTCGCAGCTCCCAGAGAACGCCATTCAGAATTGGTCGACTTTCCTCGGCAGATACAGCAAAGGAGGTATGCGAGATCAGCTGCTGTAGATCACCCGATCGAATTCGCCAGCTCTCGTTAAAACGCACAGACGGAAAGGTCGGAAATTCATCCCGTGGCAGTCCCAGGAGTTTAAATCGTGAGCGTCCGCACTCGAGCGTAACTCTCTGTTCCCCGACCGCACCAATTTTGACAGGAGCCGGTGGGAGCTCACGCGCGATTTCGCTCAGCTTTTTCGCAGGAATCGTGACCGCTCCTGCTACATCGACATCAGCCATCACTTCGGTACTGACTGCGATGTCCAGGTCTGTGCCGGATAGCTTGATCCCCTTATCAGTCGTCTCGAGAAGAATATTCGCCAGGACAGGAAGTGTTGTCTTGGCTGGAATGCTGGCTGCTACAGCAGCCAATCCTTCCTGAAGCTTTTCTCGAGAGATCGTAAAGCGCATTCCCTTCCGCCCTGTTTGTGGAGTTCAGGTCCCGTACTAATAAGAGTCTTTTTAAGAGATTCAAACTAGTAGCTGTAGTAGGCTGTGTTGAGATCTGTGGAGTGGGTCTAACTTATGAAAGCAGTAGGCTTTCCGCTATGCTGGATGATGTGTGGCGGGATGTTGGTAACCTCATCGTGATGCAATTCTCGACATCGATTTATGTGGCGATGATCCTTTCCACACCCATTGATGATCGGAAGTTGAAGGTTTCCAACATCCCGCGAATGCGATTGATCCGTGCCTTGAGCTGGGAATCCGTGCTGATTCCTTCCTGGACCTTCTCAAGGCTGTGGATGACGGTCGAGTGATCGCGTCCACCAAACGCATTGCCAATCTCTACGAGCTGAGTCGCCAATAACTCACGCGTGAGATACATCGCAATCTGACGCGGAGTTGTAAGGTTCTTCGTTCTCGTCTTTGAACGAAGACCGTCGACCGTTACACCCCATTCTTTTGCGACCGCTTGCTGGATTGTGAGAATCGTCAGAGTAGCACTGCTATCTGGCTCGAGTCCTTCGATCGCGCGCAATTTGTCGCGCAACGCCTCGCGGGCGACGTCGACAGTAATGTCCTTGTGCTTGAGTGACGCATATGCGAGAAGCTTTATGATGGATCCCTCCAGCTCCCGCACATTTGACCGGACATGCTCAGCAATGAAGTGAATGACGTCATCAGGAATGGTCATCTCGAGTCGATCGAGCTGAGCTTTCTGCTTGAGTATTGCGACACGATGCTCGAAATCAGGAAGCCCGATATCAGCAACCATTCCCCACTGGAAGCGGCTGACTAGCCTGGCTTCCAGACCTGCAATCTCTGAGGGTGGCCGGTCGCTCGTGAGCACGATCTGACGACCTGCCTCGTACAAAGCGTTGAAAGTGTGGAAAAACTCTTCCTGTGTTGCTTCTTTTCGTCCTTTGAGAAAATGAACATCGTCAACGAGGAGCAGATCGGTTTCTCGGTAGCGTCGCCGAAATTCGGGTCCTGAACGATCAAGCATTGAGCTAATGAGCTCGTTCATGAACTGTTCTGTCCCTACATATGTGATACGAGTATCAGGGCTTCGCTTGAGCGTTTCGTGCGCGATGGACTGCATGAGGTGTGTCTTGCCAAGCCCAGTGTCTCCATACAGGAATAGTGGGTTGTAAACCTTTCCCGGTGCTTGACTTACCGCATGGGCGGCGGCAGCTGCCAACTCGTTCGACTTGCCGATGACAAAGAGATCGAAGGTGTACCGCTCGCTCAGTGGCGGATAGCTGGTGCCATTCTGAGACTGTAGTGGCTTGATCGCTGTCGGAGGCGGAGCCACGAAAAAGTCCATCTGCGAGCGCTTCTTACGTTCTTCATGGACGCGGAACGCAACGTTAAGCGGGTGACCGAGGACTATAGGGGCGTAGCTAGACAGTAGCTCGGCATGCTTTGAGTCGTTCCAGTCCGCAGTGAACTGGTCAGGCGCTCCCACAAAGATGGTATCGCCTTCGATCGAAAGAGCCTCGGTGGGCTCGAGCCATGCTTGGAAGGTTTGATCGGGGAGCTCTTGGCGGGCACGATCCAGGAGACGTTTCCAGACTTCAGTGTGGCTCAGCGACATGACTCGCCACGCTAGCCGATTAATGTGGAAAAGTCAAACAGGCTGGATGCAAATTCCTTGGAGCTGACTTGACCTATCTTCAATGCTGGAATAGTTTTACCGGCTCTACACAGTTAGTGATCTTCTTGGTTTCCGGAGTGCTGTAATGGGCAAGCCCACCTATCGTCCCCGCAACAAGCGCCGCATTCGTACCCACGGGTTCAGGTTGCGGATGGCTACTAAATGGGGACGCGAAGTTCTTAGCCGCCGCCGTAAAAAGGGGCGCAAACGGCTCACCGTCCAGTTGCCGACTAAATACGCCGGCGCGTAAGTCTTTTGGCTTTCCTCGCAGCTCCCGGCTGACGAGAGAGGCCGATCTGGAATTGGTAAGACGTACAGGGAAGCGGATGCAAACCGAGCGTCTCGAAGCTCGCGCGTCTGCTTCCCTGTTGCTTCATCCCCGGGTTGGTGTGGTCGTTCCTAAATACCGACGAAACATCGTAGACCGGAATCGCACAAAGCGCCGGCTCCGTGAGTTGGCGAGGACGAGAATACTGCCAGTTGCTGGAAGGATTGATGTACTGCTTCGCGCGAAACCGGAAGCATATGGTGCGAGCTTCGACCAGCTTACGGTGGAAGTCGATGCAATCGCCCGGTGGGCTGCGGGAATTGCGTCGTATTGACGTATGCGGAAGATCTTCATGCTCATGATTCGCGGCTATCAGCTGGTGATCTCACCGGTGTTTCCAGCGAGCTGCCGCTACTATCCAACGTGTTCGGCCTACGCGCTCGAAGCCTTCGAACGCTACGGGGTGTTCAAGGGAGGACGGCTTACGATCAGCCGGATTCTTCGCTGTCACCCCTTTCGGCCGGGCGGTTACGATCCGGTCCCCTGAATGGATAAGCGCTTCTTTTTGGCTTTGTTTCTATCGCTCATTGTCATAGCTGTCTCCCAACTGCTATTTCCGTCGGCCAAGCCACCAGCTCGGAATGCAGTACCCAAGGACTCGAGTAGCACGTCGAGAGAAGCGGCGTCGTCCACACAACTAGCGGCGTCGCCGCCAACGGCTACTGTCTCCTCACAACCTCGTGTGATCGCCGCCGGCTCCAACGCTGGGGTTGCAGCAAACGCAGTAGCTCCGGAGATCACAACAGTTACCACACTGAAGGCGACTTACAGATTCAGCAACCTTGGCGCAGCTCCGGTATCAGTTGTAATGCGGGACTACAAGAACCAATCAGCCTCGGGGGGACTCGTCGACCTGACTGTCGCTGGCTCTCCGTTGCTTGGATACAAGCTGGTTACGCCCACTGACACGATCGACCTGGCGCAGGTGCCGTTCTCTCTGTCGCGAGCAAGAAATCCAAGCAGAGACGAGCTTCTTACCTATAGCGCTGTAGTAAAAGGACTGCCGGTCTCAATCGCATATTCGATTCCCCAGGACACTTCTGCGAGCTACGCCGTTCACATGGACGGCCATATAGAAGGAATACAAGGTCAGGCGTACCTGGTCACGGAGATCCCAAAGACACTGCAACCGACCGAAGTCGACACCGTCGGGGATCATCGAAGTCTGGCGTACAGCTTCAAGCCAACCCGCGATCATGCGCGCAGCGTGCTGTTCGGCGGACTCGATCCCGGTGAGAAAACTCTCGAAGCGGGCCCACTCAACTGGGTAGCGGTCAAGAACAAGTACTTCGTAATCGGAATTCTTGCGCCGCCAAACGGGGCGCCGTTCAGTGAGGTGACGCTGACTGGCGGACCGCGTACGTCGAAGGTCGCTACGACCGCGTCGGCGAGCGTAGTGCAGGCAATTCGCAGTAACGCATTCTCCTTTGACATTTACGCCGGACCGCAGGAGTCGCAGCGTCTCATGCGAATGGGCCGCGACTTCGATCACGTCAATCCGTATGGCTGGCGTTTCCTACAGGGCGTCGTTCATCCAATTGCCTCAAAGGTGATCCAGGGCCTGCTCTGGATGCACCACCGGCTTAATCTCAGCTATGGATGGGTCCTCGTCATTCTCGGGATTCTGGTACGACTAGCTCTTTGGCCGTTGAATCAGAGCACCATGCGATCGAGTCTGAAGATGCAGGAGCTCCAACCCAAGCTCGCTGCTGCGCAGAAGAAATACAAAGACCCGGTGCAACAGCGGGAGGCAATCATGAAAGTCTATCATGACGCGGGGGTTAGTCCCTTCGCGGGGCTCACGGGCTGCCTTCCGGCACTGCTTCCCATGCCCATCCTCTTCGCGCTCTTCTTCGTCTTTCAGAACACGATCGAATTCCGAGGAGTGCCGTTCATGTGGCTGCACGACATCTCGGTAAAGGATCCGTACTACGTCCTGCCTCTACTAATGGGCGCCTCCATGTACGTGCTCTCCTGGATTGGAATGCGTAATGCTCCTCCCAATCCTCAGGCGAAGATGATGGGGTACATGTTTCCGGTGATGATGACGGTGGTGCTCTTGAACATGGCTTCGGGCCTCAACCTCTATTACACCGCGCAGAACATCGCAGCGCTTCCGCAGCAGTGGCTAGTTGCGCGCGAGCGGGCAAGAGCGCGTCCGGCAGGTTAGGGAGAAGCGGATGCTGCGTGTCACTTATATTGGTCACGCAACGCTACTAATTGAGATCGGGGGGAAGCGGCTACTCACCGATCCAAACTTTGACCCGGCTCTGGGGAAATTCCTGCCACGTGTGAGCGCTCCGGGAATTGCGCTCGAAGCGCTGCCCAAGCTCGATGCCATACTGCTGACGCACGCGCACGCCGACCACCTGTCCTTTGATTCTCTGGACGCTCTTCCAGACGACATCCCGTTGTTTGCGCCGCCCGTAATCGCCAAATGGCTGGGGAAGCAAGGGTATAGTAATGCGGTTCCGCTCGCGCCAGGCGATGCAGTCGACGTGGACGATGTCAAGATTCGCGCAGCGTCAGCTACCCACAAAGGAAATCGGTACGGAGTAGATCGCTGGAGGAGTGCTGCGAATATGTATCTGATTGATACTAAAAAGACCTCCGTGTTCTTCGCGGGTGATACGGCACTCGTGCCGGACACCACACACCTGGTCGATAATCACTTGGCATCCACCGGACGCAGTCTGGACGTCGCACTGCTTCCCATTGGACACGCGCCGTGGTGGAAGCCTGGGTTTCGTAAAGGACATCTTACCAGTAACGATGCTTTGACCCTCTTCGAAAGACTCAAGGCCCGTTATTTCATCCCGTACCACTGGGGAACCTTCAACCACGTCACGTCGACCGCGTTCGATGCGATCGACCGGTTGAGAGCAGCCCTTCAGAATCATCCGTTGCATCCCGCGGTAAAAATTCTGGAGCCGGGGACGACATTCGTCCTGCCAACAGTCACCTCGTGACGACTGTTGTGAGGAGTGTGGCACAGCTTGAGGACACTATCGTTGCCGTTGCAACGCCGAGCGGTCGTGGCGCTCTCGCGGTAATCAGGTTGAGCGGCCCCGACGCTTTCGCGATCGCGGCCCAGCATCTGGATCTCCAGCCGTCACAGATGCGTGTTCCGCAACTCTGCAGCGTTTACGACGGTCGTGAGGTTCTGGATCAGGCGCTGGTGACATTCTTTCCGGGGCCAAATTCCTTCACCGGCGATGACACGGTCGAAATCTCGACGCACGGTGGATATCTGGTTCCGAGCTCCGTGATCGCTGCACTCATCTCTTCTGGCGCTCGGCAAGCCCTACCTGGCGAATTCACTCGAAGAGCGGTGTTGAACGGCAAGCTCGACATCCTTCAGGCCGAAGCGATTGGTGATCTCATCGACGCGAGATCGCAAACAATGCAGCGTACGGCACTCGGACAGCTCGATGGAGGACTGTCCCGCCGACTGCTGTCGCTGAGGGACAATCTTATCGATCTCGAGGCGCTGATCGTCTACGACATCGACTTTCCCGAGGAAGATGATGGTCCTGTTTCGCGGGAACGGGTGGAGAAGGCTGCAACGGACATCGTGGAATCTCTCAAAGCACTCCTCGCAACAGCTCCGGCCGGTGAGCTCATTCGCGAGGGCGCCATCGTGGTCATCGCCGGTCGACCGAATGTCGGCAAGTCCTCGCTGTTCAACGCACTGCTTGGAAGATCGAGGGCGATCGTGACAGAAATTCCGGGTACGACGCGCGATGCGCTCGAAGCGGTAATTGACAGTGGAAAATGGCCACTGCGGCTCGTCGACACCGCCGGGCTTCGAGAGACGGATGATCGAATCGAGAGGCTGGGGATAGAAGTCAGTGAGCGCTATCTGGCTGATGCGCACGTGATCCTTGCCTGTGCCGAAAGCCCGGATCAGCTCGCGGAGACGATTGACGTGATCGCCCGGGATACGAGCGCGCAAATAATAGCGGTTCGAACCAAGGCTGATTTAGTAGCAAACAGAGAACAATCGCCGGATTCACGACCAAATATTGCCGTCAGCGCCGAGAGCGGGCTTGGGCTTCAGGGTCTGATCGAAAGAATCGATGAGTCTTTGAGCGAAAAACACGGTGAGATCGCTCCCGAGCTGCCGATCCTGACGAAAGCCCGGCATCGCCATGCTCTCACCCTGGCCTGCTCGGAAATCGAGCAGTTCCTGCGGGCATGGAGGGAAGAAAACCTTCCGGCTACGATTGCATCGATCCACCTGCGTACTGCGGTTTCGTCGCTGGAAGAGCTGATCGGAACAGTCGAAGTCGAAGACGTCTTCGATCGGGTGTTCAGCTCTTTTTGTGTGGGGAAGTAGGACTAGGCTGACGCAGCGGCGGAGCTTGCAATCGAAGTAATCTCGCTCGCGCTCGCGCGAATCGCCCACGCGAGCCCGCGAGCGTTCACTGCCGACTCGACCATTCTGGCGCCGAGGAAATAGCCGCTTCTTTCGGGGAAAATGTGCCGGTCGACCGTGCGGGCGTCATCGCTCATGCCCCCGGATAGATAGCGAAGGCGCAACCCAAGCCCAGCGCGATCGAGATCGGCATTCAGAGCTCGCGTCATCAGCGGCTCGAGCTCCCGAACACTGGCATACTCGCGTCGGGTGTATCCGTAGTATTCCCAGGCTGCGTGTCCGGGACTGATTGCTCTCGAGGCGTGAGTGGAAAGGCCCTCGTTGATCATTAGCTCACGGAGCGAAGCGCGCCTTCCGGTTTCCCAGTAGGAGTAGTAACCGCCGGCATCCTCGATCAACTGTTTCAGCTCGCTGCGGCTGGTCGGAGACGTATAACGAACCGAATGCGCGATCTCGTGAGCCAGCCAAAGGGGAATCAGCTCCGGATCCAGCCCCAATCCCTGGGTTTCAGGGTTTGTGACGCTGGTAAAATGCTCCAAGCAAACGAAGGCGACTCCCTTTCCGTCGACTACGAGCTCGCCGGCGTTAGCGGCGCCAACGCCCACCATGAGCACGACATCAATGTCGGTATCGATACCCAGGAGGGTTCTGCACTGCTCTTCCGTATTTCTGGCGAGAGAGACGACGTCGATTCTCTCGAGCATGGTGCGAAGGTCTACACGACTTGCAAGTGCGGCAGAGCGAACAACTTCCAGAAAATGCGGCCCCGCCGGATCCAGCACGTAGTTGTGCCAGTAGGCCTCTAAAAAACGGCGGTGATTTTCGAAGTAGCGGAGATAGGCGGCGACACGGTCGGTACTGTTGTGAACTGCGAAAAAGTCAGGCAGTAGGTTGATGAGCATCAACGACCAGGTCGCGGGGTGGGGAGCCGTCGCGGTTTTTGCGATGCGAGAAGATACATTGACCCCAAACTCTCAACAAGACCGATCTCCTCCAAAGAATTTCTGAAACTGTGGCACAGATATTCCCTCTAGTTTCTGCAAGGTTCCGAGAGCAGAGAGGAGGAGCAGTCATGACAACGCTGCGTCAGATTGAGCTCTGTTGCCCTGTGTGTGACAACGAGTTCAAGTCTCAGAGCGTAGTTTCGACAAACGCGTTTGGCGGTAAGCGGACCGATTTTCACGAGCGGGCCGCTGGAACGCAGCCACTCGCCTACCTGATCCACATGTGCAGCGAGTGCGGATTCTCCGGCGGAGAAGCCGACTTCACGGGCGCAGCGGATGTGAGTCCGGTGCTCAAACAGCACGTGCTCAAGGAGCTCGCACCGAGCCGATCAACGCTGACATGTGGCTCGGAGAAGTACGAAGCGGCCGCCAAGGTTGCTCAGTGGCAGGGACTCGATCCCAGGCACATCGCGGACCTCCTCCTTCGCGCTGCCTGGTGCTGCGTGGATGAAGGAGACGTCGAAGCGGAGCGGTACTTCCGTCGGCATGCCACGTGGATGTTTCAGGAAGCGCTGAAATCTTATGACGGAGTTCCTCGGGAAGAGCGACCGATCCTCACGTACCTGGTGGGAGAGCTATGGAGGCGAATCGGTGAGGTCGAAAAGGCCGCGTGCTGGTTCGATGCGGTAGCTGGGGAAGTGACGGATCCCGAAAGCCAGCAGTGGGTTGTAGACGCGGCAGACCAGCAGAGGCTCAATCCAAGAGAGTGGTTCGGTTAGAAGTCATTTCGTTCCGAACAATCTGTCGCCGGCATCACCGAGGCCGGGCAGAATATAGCCCTGGCTGTTGAGTTCCCGGTCCAGAGCCGCGCAGTAGATCTGCACGTCCGGATGAGCCTCGCTCAGGTGGCGTACTCCTTCAGGGGCGGCTACCACGCACAGAAATCGAATCCGGTTCGCTCCGGCCCTCTTGAGCGATGCGACCGCGGCAGCGGCACTTCCTCCAGTCGCAAGCATCGGGTCCAGCAGAAAGAAATCACGCTCAGCAGTGTCTCCAGGGACTTTGAAGTAATAGTCCACTGGCTGAAGGGTGTCGTGGTCCCGATATAGTCCAATGTGCCCGACACGGGCTGATGGCACGAGGCGAAGAATTCCCTCCACCATCCCAAGGCCAGCGCGTAGAATAGGGACAAGAGTCAGCTTCTTTCCGCTGATGTGCCAGCCCGATGTCTTTTCCAGCGGCGTATCTACATCTCTCGGCTCGAGCGAGAGCTCGCTGGTTGCCTCGTAAGCCATGAGCATCGCAATCTCATCGACGAGCTCCTTGAAATGCTTGGTCTCGGTCTTCTGATCGCGTAGAATCGTTAGCTTGTGCTGGACGAGAGGATGCCGGATAATAATCAGAGAAGGGAATTCCTCGACGCGCTCGATCATCATAGCCCCAGGATTTCCAGCACCGGCACAATGGACCTCAATCGGCTCATAATCTCTAACTCCTGATGAAAGAATACCAGGCTGTTGTAGTGAAGCTGACGCGGCACACGCGGGAGGACGAAGACACGCTCACCGATCTTCTCAACGAGCGGAGCAGAGGCGGCTGGGAGCCAGCACTCATGTCGCAGGATGAACAGCGCCTGACCATCCTGTTTCAGCGTGATGCAGTAGCGGAAGGCTAGCTGGTTGGAGATAACCTTCGTCGGCGCGGCGCGCGAAGTCACCGGGTCCTGCCACTTACTGCACGTCAACGGATACACCGTCGCGCTCGACTGCGGGATGTTTCAGGGAAAACGTCAGGAATCTGCCGAGAAGAACCGTACTCTTCCGGTGGCAATCGCGGATCTCGACGCCGTCGTTCTCTCACACGCGCACATCGATCACTCCGGCCGGCTTCCATACCTGATAGCCGAGGGTTACTCCAAAACGATCTGGGCAACCGCCGCAACACGGGATCTCTGCGCGGTAATGCTAGCCGACTCAGCCCACATTCAGGAGAAAGACGCCGAGTTTCTGGCGAAGAGGAGGAAGGAATTCATCGAGCCATTGTACGGAATGCGTCACGCAGTCCGTACAATGGATCTCATGGTGGGCGTCCCCTACAACAGATCGTTCGATGTCGTTCCCGGAATAAAGGCCACTTACATCGATGCGGGGCACATACTCGGCTCCGCCTCCGTTCTTCTCGACTGCACGGAAGGCGGTAAGACCAAGCGGCTTGTGTTTTCCGGTGATATCGGACGCAGCGGCCTGGCCATAATCCGGGAACCGGTTCCGCCGGAAGGCGCGGATGCGCTGATAATGGAGTCGACTTACGGCAACCGGGAACACGAGTCGGTCGAAGGAGCGCGCGCCAAACTCGCACAAGTAGTTCGGGAAACAGCGGCGCGCGGCGGACGTGTTCTCATCCCGGCCTTTGCGGTCGGCCGGACGCAGGAGGTGATCTACGCTCTGCACTCCCTCGCGAAAGAAGGCGCGATTCCTTCCATACCTATCTACGTCGACAGCCCGCTGGCGATCGATGTGACGACCGTGTTCGAGATGCACCCGGAGAGCTTCGACAGATCGGAAGAAATGGTCCAGAAGGCAAAGGATCTATTTCGCTTCGACCTTCTTCACTACACTCGCGATGTGGAGGAATCCAAGGCTCTGTCACGCGCACATGGCCCGATGGTGATCATAGCCGCATCGGGGATGATGGAGAACGGCAGGATTCTGCACCATCTGGCACAGGGCGCCGGCGACTCCCGCAACACCATTCTCGTGGTGGGCTTTCAAGCCGAGCACACGCTTGGACGCAGAGTGGTTGAACGGCGGCCGGTTCTACAGATCTTCGGAGAAGATGTGCCGCTTCACGCGCGTGTAGAAGTAATCGATGGGTACAGCGCCCATGCGGACAAGACTGAGATGATAACGTGGCTCGGGCGGGTAAAAGACAAATCTCCGCGCCTTGGCCCTATCTGGCTGGTGCACGGAGAGGCTGAAGTTCAAGACGAATTCAAGGCGACGCTTGGCGCCATCGGATACTCTGTGGAGTGTCCAAAGCCTCACACCAGACATGCTTTCTAGCGTAGCTTCAAGTGATGAAGCGCGCCGCTGCCGCTGCTGCCGCCAAGGCAAAACAGGCTGTAACCCTCATTCGCCGAATCCTCACTGTCGCGGTCGTGACGGCATTTGCGCTCTGGCTCATTTCCGCCACTGCGGTACTCGTCTGGAGCTCTCGGGACGAGGCTCGCCCCGCCCAGGCGATCGTCGTGCTCGGCGCCGCTCAATACGCAGGTAAGCCGTCTCCTGTTCTTCGGGCCCGGCTCGATCACGCCCTGGAGCTCTGGAACCGACATCTAGCTTCACTCCTGATACTGACAGGGGGGACGGGTTCGGGCGACACGACCAGTGAAGCGGCTGTTGGAAGGACCTACGCCCGGAAACACGGCGTTCCCGACAGTGCCATTCTGGTCGAAACCGAAGGTCGAACGACGAGTGAATCAATGAGAGCTGTCGCAGGCATGCTCGAGGTGCGCGGACTTCAGAGCGCCCTTCTGGTCAGCGATCCGTTCCATATGCTCAGGCTGCGGATCCTGGCGAGACGCTTCGGTTTTACACCGTACACATCACCCACCCAGACCAGCCCCATTTCGCCTAATCGGGAAGAGCGCTGGAAGTATATTTTCAGCGAGTCCATCAAGGCACCACTCGCCTTCTTTTTCGAGAGGAAGCTGTGAAGACCAAGTATTTAGTAACCCTGTGCTACTTAATGGGGAGCGTATTGGCTGTCGCTCCGCTCGACGCGCAGGCCACACCCAAAATCAAGTTCGAGAAATACACGCTTCCGAACGGGCTCGAGGTGATCCTCCACGAGGATCACTCGACGCCAATCGTTTCCGTGGACACCTGGTATCACGTAGGATCGGGCGACGAGCAGCTAGGGCGCACCGGCTTCGCGCATCTGTTTGAGCACATCATGTTCATGGGCTCGCAGAACGTGCCGGTGGGGGCATTCGACCAGATGCTGGAAGCAGCCGGGGCCGATAACAACGGATCGACCAACGAAGACCGAACCAACTACTACGAGAATCTGCCTTCCAACGCTCTGGCGCTTGCCCTATGGCTCGACGCCGACCGGATGGGCTTTCTACTGCCGACGATGGATTTGGCCAAGCTGAATCTGCAGCGTGATGTCGTGAAGAATGAGCGTCGGCAGCGGGTGGACAACGTTCCCTACGGGCGCGCTGACGAAACCATACTGGCAGCGCTGTACCCTCCATCCCACCCGTACTCGTGGCCCGTCATCGGCTCGATGGCGGATCTGAGTGCCGCCTCGGTCGACGATGTGAAGAATTTCTTCCGGACCTACTACGCCCCCAATAATGCGACGGTGGCCATAGCGGGCGATTTCGATCCCGTGGCGGTCAAGAAACTCGTCGCTCAGTACTTCGGACCGATTCCGCGCGGTCCAGCGGTGAAAAGAAGGACGACGGTCCCTGCGGTCGTTATTCCCCAGGATAAATTCATCGTGCTGGAAGACAAGGTGCAGCTACCGCGGCTCTTCTATACGTGGCCGACGGTAAAGCTGTACGCGCCGGATGATGCCGCGCTCGATATCCTGGCGCTGGTCCTCGCCAACGATAAGAACTCCCGGCTGTACAAGAAGCTCGTGTACGAGCTTCAGATTGCCCAGAACGCGCGCGCCTTTCAGGAAAGCGGGCGGCTCGATGGCAAGTTCCAGGTCGACGTCACACCGATGCCCGGACAAAAGGTCGCCGACATCGATCAGGTTGTCCGGACGGAGATCGCCAACATCATCGACAAGGGCGTCTCGACGCGGGAGCTGCAACGGGCTCAGAACTCGTACAAGGCAAGCTTTCTCGACCGTCTGGCCAGCGTTTTGGGCAAAGCGGATCAACTCAACACCTATAACTATTTCGCCGGCAATCCGGACTACGTTCAACAGGATGCTGCACGGTATGAGCGTGTGACTGCCGCTGACGTTCAGCGTGTCGCCAGGAAATACCTTGGCAAGCCGAAGATCGTGCTCACGGTAGTTCCAGAGGGCAAGAAAGAAATGATGCTGACCGCAGCGGCAGCCGGAGGCGCTCGATGAGAGTATTCCACTCCAGTGGCGCGTTAGGGGTGCTCGCTTTAAGCGTCATTCAGTCGACTGCCTTCGCTCAGGGCACATTTGATCGCACCAAGCCACCCGAGCTGGGTCCTCCGCCTCGTGTAGCGCTTCCGCCGATTGTAACTCGTGAGCTTCCGAACGGCCTCAAGCTGATGATCGTCGAGCAGCACGAGCTGCCTCTTGCCGACTTCGTTCTGCTCGTCGGAAGTGGGAGCACCACCGATCCCACCAGCAAGACAGGCGTAGCAAATCTCACCTCCGCGATGCTCCGTGAAGGAACCGCCACGCGAAAGAGCCTCGAGATCGCGGATCAGATTGCATTCCTCGGCATCAATCTGTCCCCGTCCAGTAGCTGGGAGTCGAGTACTTTGTCGCTTCACACTCCTACGGCTCAACTGGATAGCGCACTGGCGCTCTTCTCGGATGTCGCACTCCACCCATCCTTTCCGGCGAACGAATTCGAGAGGATCAGGAAGAGCCGGCTTACCGATCTCATTCGGTTGAAGGACCAAGGCCCGGCGATCGCGAATCTCGCGTTCCCGGCAATCATTTATGGGAGCGGACACCCGTACGGCGCTGCAACACTCGGAACGGAAGCGTCGGTAAAGTCGCTCTCCGTCGCCGACCTTCAGAATTATTACCAGGCGAACTTCAAGCCGAACAACGCTACTCTGATCATCGTCGGGGACGTGAGCCCGAGTCAGATCGAACAGAAGATCAATGCAGTGTTCGGGGGTTGGCAACGTGGAGATGTGTCGCCGCTCACATATGCAGATCCGCCAAAAGCCGGGACGACCACGATCTATCTCATCGACAAGCCTGGCGCCGCTCAATCATCGTTTCGGATTGGTGCTGTAGGCGTCCCGCGCTCGACCAAAGACTACTTTGCGCTGTCGGTGATGAACACGATTCTTGGCGGGTCATTTTCCAGCCGACTCAATCAGAATCTTCGTGAGACGAAGGGCTATACCTATGGCGCGAACACACGGTTCGATATGAGGCGTGCTGCCGGCCCATTCTCGGCGTCCGCGGAAATAGTCGCGGCGAAAACAGATTCGGCACTGCTGGAGTTCATGAAGGAGTTGAACGGAATCCGGCAGACGGTACCCCCGACCGAGCTGTCTCGGGCCAAGCGATTCCTGCAGCTGCAGCTCCCAGGGAACTTTGAGACCACGCAGGACATTGCGTTCCAGCTGGTTCCCGTCGCGCTTTATGGGTTGCCGTTGGACTACTACAACAACTATGTCCAGAACATCGAGGCTGTCACTCAGGCCGATGTCGCCCGAGTCGCGCAGCAATACATCAATACCGGCTCTCTGGCCGTCGTGATCGTGGGCGACAGAAAGAGCATCGAGCCAGGACTGAAGGCCATCAATGTCGCTCCTATCGTCATCAGAGACATGAGCGGCCAGCCGATCCCTTAGCTGAAGAACGCAAGGCGCAAGAGGGCATGACCAGATAGATGGTCATGCCCTCTTTTTCGTATCGCGTCTATGGATTTAATGCCGCATTAACCCACTTCCAATACTCGTCGGTGCCGACGTCCGTTACGTCATTGTGCCCGGCATTTTCTACCAGAAGCAGCCGCCCCTTTCGCTTCGCCGCCTCGTACACCTCGACTCCCATTCTGAACGGGACCACGCGATCGCGTTTCCCGTGCGCGACTGAAACAGGTGCATCGAGGCGTGACACGACCTGTATCGTGTCGAAATGGATACGGGAGACAGTCTTCCAGACCAGAACAACTGGAGCAGATACGATGAGCCGCGCCATCGCGCGCGCAGACGAGAATGGCGACTGTAGGAGTAGAGCTCTTGGAGGGTGGATCTCAGCCAGCTCTGCCGCAATGGCGCTCCCGAGCGAATGTCCAAAGTAGGCCATACGCCCGCGATCGAGACCGAAGGCAGACATGAGATGATCATGCGCTGCTTGCGCGTCCAGCTTTGTGTTCGAATAAGTAGGTGACCCGCCCAGTGACATGTAGCCGCGGTATTCGGCAAGAAAAACGGCGTGGTTCGTATTTCGTAGTACCTCACGCGCCCACTCGAGCTGCCACATGGCGAGATCGGCGTTGCCATGAAAGCAGAGGAGAACTCCAGAAGCGGCTCGCGGATCTCCGACGACAAACCCAACCAGTCGTTGTCCATCCGAGGCCTCGTAGTACACGCGTCCGGATTCAACCGGAACCTCATGCAGCCTCGGTGGCTGAAAGAGAATTCGCTCCTGGGCCCACCAGATCAGCAAGAGGAACCCGCACAGCAGCCCAAGAATCAGGAGCGCGCTAGTCACGTGAGCACGTCGAGGGGGTTCCAGTGGGTTTGCATGGCGGGCAATTTACGACAATGCGAATTCCAATAGAAACCTTCCACCTGGAAAACGGGCTTTTCGTCACACTGTCCGAGGATCACACCGCACCGATCGTCGCGGTGAATCTCTGGTATCACGTCGGATCTGCGAACGAGAAATTGGGTAGAACCGGATTCGCACACCTGTTCGAGCACATGCTCTTCCAGGGTTCGGCGCACGTCGGGTCGAACGAACACTTCGAGTTGATCCAGCGAGCGGGCGGAACACTGAACGGCTCAACATGGCTCGAGCGGACCAACTACTTCGAGACCGTTCCGTCAAACGAGCTGGCGCTGGCACTGTGGCTGGAAGCCGATCGCATGGGTGAGCTGCTCCCAGCCATGACTCAGGAGAAGCTGGACACACAACGCGATGTCGTAAAGAACGAACGACGATGGGCCGTCGACAATCAGCCGTACGGGACGATGCTGGAAAAGATGCAGGAGCTGGTCTTCCCGCCGTCCCACCCATTTCAGCATTCGCTGATCGGATCGATGGATGACCTAACGGCGGCATCGCTCGATGATGTCGCGCAGTTCTTCTCCACATATTACACGCCGGACAACGCAGTTCTTTCGATTGCCGGAGATTTCGATCCCGCGGATGCGCGACGGTTGATTTCCGAATACTATGGGCCGATCCCAAGAGGGAAAGGAAAACCTCCGCTAGCGCCGATGAATCTTCCGCCGGTGTTCGGAAAACGATTGCGCGAAGTCGTCCACGACGACGTGAGTCTTCCCCGACTGTTCACGGTCTTTCGCTCCCCTGTTTTCGGAAGCGAGAACTATTATGCCGCGAGCGTGACATCGGCGATTCTCGGACTCAGAAAGGGAAGCCGGCTGCACCGATCTCTGGTACGTGAGCGACAGATTGCAGCAGATGCGTCCGCGTTCACTTTTGATCTGGCAAAGGGGACCGATCTATTAGTGATCGATGTGACCGCACGGCCGGAAACCGGAGTCTCTCAGCTCGAAGAGGAAGTCGAGCGGGAGATCGACCTGCTCTATCGCGCAGGAGTAACCGAGTCCGAGGTGGGTAGAGCGATCGCCCTCATCGAAACCGATCTGGTAGCCTCGCTGCAGTCCGCCGGTGAACGCGCCGATAGGCTATCGATGTTCGCCACCTACTTCGCTCGGCCAGAGCTCATCAACGAGCAGGTAGATCGCTACCGGGCAGTGACGGCGAAGCGGGTCAACGACCTTGTTTCCGAGCGATTCGGCCAGGACAATCGCGCAAGTCTTCTCTACGTTCCAAAAGAGGGTGTCGAGTCGGATAATGTTCTGGCGGCTGCGGCAAGCACAGGCTGATGGTCACCTCTCTCCGCCCGAAATCAGGACCGGCACGGCAATATCATTTCCCGGACTTTCACGACGAGGTGTTGCCGAGCGGAATCCGGTTAGTGACGGCTCCGGTGAAAAAACTTCCGCTGGCCACCGTGCTGGTAGTCGTAGATGCGGGGTCTGTGAGCGAACCTCGAGGCAAGGAGGGAATCGCATCGCTTGCAGCGGCAGGACTCCTTGAAGGTACCAATCGATTCGACGGGGCCGAGCTGGCGGAGAAGTTCGAGCAGCTCGGTACTTCCCTGGAATCGGGAGCCGACTGGGATAGCGCGGTCATCAAGTTCACCACCTTGTCCGACCAGTTGGATGAGGCGACACGGTTGCTCGGCGAGGTGATCACCAGTCCCGTCTTTCCGGAGCGGGAAGTTGAACGCCTCAAGGCCGAGCGGCTGGCGGAAATCCTCCAGTTGGAAACCGAGCCACGCGGATTGGCGGACGAGAAATTCTCAGAGTTTCTCTATTCGCCTGAATCCCGATACTCCAGGCCAGATGAGGGAAGCACGGAGAGCGTCAATGCGCTCTTACGCGAAGATGTCGAGCAGTTCTATGGATCGAATTATCGAGCAGGAACTACGACCGTCATCATCGTGGGAGATGTCACACCAGAACGAACGCGTGCCTTGATCACGGATGCTTTCCGAAACTGGCCCTCGGGATCGGCTCAAAAGCCGCAGCTCACGACCGCCCCACGGACCAAGGGACGACACGTTCACATCGTGCACAAACCGGAAGCGCCGCAATCGGAGCTTCGGGTAGGACACGTCGGATTGCCGCGAAGGCATCCCGATTTTTTCCCGACGATGGTAATGAACGCGGTTCTTGGCGGCCTTTTCGGCTCGCGGATCAATCTCAATCTTCGCGAAGTCCACGGTTACACCTATGGCGCGTCATCGTACTACGACTGGCGGCGCGGGGCAGGTCCGTTCGTCGTATCGACGGCAGTAGAGAGTGAAGTCACCTCACCGGCACTAACGGAAATTCTTCTCGAGATCGACCGAATCCGTAGCGACAAGATCTCTGACGAAGAGCTGACTCTCGCTCGTGACTATCTCGAGGGAGTCTTCCCGATTCGCTACGAGACTACGGCGGCAATAGCGTCAGCTCTGGCGACGCTTGTGATCCACGACCTACCGCCAGACTACTACGATACCTATCGCAAGAACATCAACAACGTGTCGGCCGACGCAGTGCTCGAGGCAGCGATCGCTCATCTCCATCCGAGCGAGCTGCAAACGGTCATAGTTGGTGACGCAAAAACGATTCAGGGCGCTCTCGCCGATTCGAAATTCGGCGAGCTGCTCGTTCATAACGGATAGGGAGAGGTGTCAAAGGAAGGATCGGAGAAACCCGGACGGATAGATTCGCGCCGTGTCTATACCGGCAAGGTCATCTCCCTCGATGTGGATCGGGTCAAGTTTCCGGACGGATCCGTTGGTGAGCTCGAGATGATAAGACATCCGGGTGCGAGCGCTGTCGTGCCCTTCCTCAGCGATCCTCGCGGAGCGGATCCCCAAGTACTGATGATTCGACAGTACCGGTATGCGACAGACGGCTATCTCCTCGAAATCCCAGCCGGACGACTCGACCCGAAAGAGGATCCACGCGATTGTGCCTTGAGGGAGCTCAAAGAGGAAACCGGCTGTTCAGCTACGCAGGTCGATCATCTCTTCACGATGTATACGACTCCCGGATTCACTGACGAGAAAATTCACCTCTTCATGGCAACGGGCCTGACGGCTGGAGAGGCCAAACGTGAATCGGACGAATTTCTCGATCTCGAGCCGATGCCGCTCTCGCGGGCGTTGGAACTGGTCGAAACCGGTGAGATCAAGGACGCCAAGACCGCGCTCGGTCTCCTCTTCGCCGCGGGATTTCGCGCCGGCCGTTAACCCTTTGGGCCAAATTGGCGTCTAATCAATGAAAGACGCTGACATGTCATGTAAAGAGGACAGATTGGCAGAATCTGGACAAGCTCTACCTTCCAGGTGAACCGTCTAAGTTCTTGTCAGTCCAGTAGTTAGGTCTGAGAGTCGCCCGGCATGGCCCGTGCATTATAGGGTAGCGTAGAAAGTTCCAATGAGAGCTGTGCACGATCCAGTGTCGTGAGAGTCTCCCTTATAGGAGAGAAAATGGCTGACATCGTCCGTAAGCAGAAAGTCTCAGTTGAAGTAGGAGCGACCGTCAGGGAGCGCCTGCAGGCGATGGATGACTCAGCCGTCGTTACTGCGTTTCTTGGTGGTGAGGAGCGTGCCTTCTCGGAGTTGGTGACTCGTTACCAGACTCGTCTCCTGAACTTCGTGTACCGCACAATCGGCGATCGGGAAAAGGCCGAGGATTTGGTGCAGGAAGTATTCATTCGGGTTTACCGCCATCTGCATCGTTTCGACAGGTCAAAGAAGTTTTCGACCTGGGTCTATACGATTGCATCGAATTTGGCGAAGAACGAGCTTCGCAACCGCTCCCGCAATCCTCTGGTCCTCTTCCAGACGGTTCAGAAGAACTTTCAGGATGAAGACCGGCCACTACAGTTCGAGGACACGACCTCGCGTCCGGACGACATGTACCGCAAGCGGCATCTGAGGGAAATCGTCGAAGAAACCGTG
>Ga0193698_1000015_pt1 | contig 35076 bp, 34 predicted proteins | sample L3c1metaG_FD_165512 | JGI IMG/M metagenome (GOLD analysis project Ga0193698, IMG submission 165512) | Soil microbial communities from a riparian zone of the East river system, Colorado, United States - L3c1 | ecosystem: Environmental > Terrestrial > Soil > Riparian zone | place: USA: East River... | reverse complement strand
CTGCGCGCCGGTTACCCAATACGGAAAGCGATAATCAATCGAGAGGTGATATATCTGCGCCGTTGGCTGGTTGAGCCACGAACTCCACGTAACTGCTCGCGGATCGTCGGCGCGGGCGTTCCGCGTGATGATCGCGCCCTGATCGCTCGCCACGATCATCGTGTTCGAGTCATCGGGATTGATCCACGCCTGATGATAGTCGTCACCGCCCGGCGATCCGCGCAGCACGACCCACGTCTTCCCGCCGTCCCTCGTTCTGTTGACCGCGACATTCGGCACGTAGACAGTGTCCGGATCCTTCGGATCTACGGCGATCTTCTCGAAATACCAGCCGCGACCCCACAGCGCTGGATCGTTGGATAGTCGAGTCCATGTCGCGCCCGCGTCATCAGAGCGGAAGATTCCGCCTTGTCCGGGCGGCGGACTTGAAGGCCGCGCGCCGGCTGGCGCGGGCTGGGGAGCGGGCGTGCCCAACGGAGGCTCGACCTGCGGCGGCGCCTCGGGCACGAGACAATCGATGACTGCGTAGATGCGATTAGGATTGCTCGGCGCGATCGCGATCCCCGTCCTCCCGATTCCGTCCCTGGGCAATCCGTTGGTGAGTCGAGTCCACGTCGTTCCGCCATCGGTCGACTTGAAGATTCCGCCACCCGGGCCATTGGTGGGCGCGTAGGTGAACCACGGTGCGCGGCGGGTGTTCCAGAGTCCGGCGTAAACGACGCTGGAATTAGAAGGATCGATCACCACCTCAACCGCGCCGACGTTGTCGTCGCCGAGCACTTTCTGCCAGCTGCGTCCGCCATCTCTGGAGCGGAAGATTCCGCGTTCCTTGTTCGCAGCGTACAGTTTCCCGATCGCCGCGACGAAGACGTTGTCGGGATTCTTTGGATCGATGGCGATCTTGCCGATGTGGTGCGTTTCGTCGAGTCCGAGATGCGTCCAGGATTTTCCAGAGTCGGTGGATTTGTAGACACCGTTCCCGTAACCGACGGAGTCACGGAGCGTGGATTCGCCGCTGCCTACGTAAACTGTGTTTGGCTGCGACGGAGCAATCGCGATTGCGCCGATCGATGCCGTTGGTTGCCCGTCGAAAATCGGGGTCCACACTCGACCGCCGTCGATCGTTTTCCAGACACCGCCGTTGACGGCGCCGAAATAGAACTCGTTGGGCCGGCCGGGAACTCCAGTCGCGGCGGCAACACGCCCACCGCGGAATGGGCCGATCATTCTCCATCGAAGCCCGGAGTAGAGATCGCTTGAGACGGGAGCGCTGAGAACGCCGTGACTCAGCGCCTCGGCTGCGCCGCGCTCCGGAAGAAGACGTGGAACGAGCTCGTGAAAGCCTGGCGGGAACAGAGATAGCGCGATCCCTGCCTGCCCGGCGCGGACGACGAAGTCGCGTCGCGTGAAGACCGACTTCGGTGTCGAATCGTCCGCCATCTACTGTCCGGCCTTCCCCGCCCCTTCCCAGGCTTGCCGGTCGATGAGCACGATGGGCTGCAGCTTCTTCGCGCCAAGCTCGGTGTTGAGCGCGGCAAGATCTCTTGCCGACCACGCGTCGAACGCTGTCACCACATCCGCCAGCTCTCGACCGATCGCGTCGGTTCGGTCGACCTGCATCTGCGAAGGTCGGCCTTCATAGAAGATTATTGCGCCGTAAAGATCGGTGAGATTCTCACGTAGGCGCTCCTCTCCCGTGATCATGCCGCCTTCCTTGGTCGCGACGATCTTCCTGCGCAGAGCATCTACGTTCGATGATGCATCGCGGAGACGCTGCGCGAACGGATCGCCCGCCGCCAGCCCGGCCGCCCTTGCCTCGAGATCACCGCGCACTGCGTTCATTCTCTCCACCGCGAACGACATGTCGCCCAGCAGGGGAACGATCTTTGTCGCGAGCGCGAACTGCGCCTGACGGTCCGCCGCCGTGTGAGTCGCGCGCGGATCGGCGACGACGCTCAGCGGCATCGTGTAAACCTTATCGTCCTTGGTCATCCTCACTGTATACGTGCCGGGCAGAACGCGCGGGCCGTACGCGGCGCCGAACGCCGCGCTCGCAGCCGGCGGAACCCGCGGCGGCTTCTGCCGCATCGACCACGTCACCCTGCTCAAGCCGCGCCGCTTCGTGCTCGGTATCGTGCCGACGACTTTACCGCCCGCGTCGAGCACTTCCATCTTCATGTCGCCGAAGATGTGGCGCTTCTTGAGATAGTACGTGATCACGGCGGCATCGGGCGGATTCGATCCAACGAAGACCGCGTCGCCGTTCGCCCACCCGCCGCCGGCTGGAACTTTCTGAACCGTCGGTCTGGAGCGCATGAACACGACCTCGTTCGCGAGCGTCGACGGCGTGAGCGCGCGCAGCGGCGTGATGTCGTCGATGATCCAGATTCCACGACCGTGCGTCGCGATCACCAAATCGTTGTCCCGCGGATGGATCGCCAGATCGCGCACCGCCACTGAGGGCAAGTCGCCGCCCTTGTAGCGTGAGAAGCGCCCTCCGCCATCGAGTGAGACATAGAGACCGAACTCGGTGCCGAGGAAAAGAAGGCTCGGATTAACGAGATCTTCTTTTATGACGTGCGCGTAGCCGCGCACCGGACTCCCGGCCGCAATGAGAGCCGTCCAGGTCTTTCCATAGTCAGTCGACTTGTAGGCGTACGGACGCATGTCTCCGAAGTTGTGGAGATCGAAAGTCGCGTAGACGGTGCCGGGGTCGAAATTGCTGGCGTCGACGTACGATACCCAAGCGGATTTGGGCAATCCGACGATGTTGCCGACGACGTTGGTCCAGGTTTTCCCGCCGTCACGCGTGACCTGAAGATTACCATCGTCCGTGCCCGCCCAGATCACGTTTGGATTCTTGGGCGACTCCGCGATCGCGTAGATCGTCGTGTGCATCTCCGCGGCGGAGTTATCAACCGTGACTCCGCCTGACTGCTCCTGGAGCTGCTTGACCGGATCGTTCGTGGTGAGGTCGGGTGAGATGCGATCCCAGGTTTGCCCGAAATCCTTCGTGCGGAAGAGATACTGCGAGCCGATGTACACAGTCCCGTTGTGCGTTGGGCTGACGTGAATCGGCGTGTTCCAGTTGAAACGGAGCTTCCCTTCCCCGTAACGCGGCAGCGGTTTGATCGGCCGGCTCTCGTGTGTCGTTCTGTTGATGCGGCTGATCTCTCCGCTCTGGTATTCGGCGTAGATGTACTGCCGGTCGGTTGGATCGACGAACATCCAGAATCCGTCGCCGCCGTACATGTTCTCCCAACGGTTGTTGGTGATGCCGCCGGGATACTCGGAGTCGCCGACCCATGAGCTGTTGTCCTGCAGTCCGCCGTAGACGTGATACGGACGGTCGTTGTCGAGACTCACGTGATAGAACTGAGAGACGGGAAGATTGTCGCCCTTCCACCATTTATTGCCGGCGTCGAACGAGTACCACATGCCGCCGTCGTCACCAGTGATGATATGGTCGGTGTTGGCCGGGTCGATCCAGACGTCGTGGAAGTCTCCGTGCGCACCGTTGGTGATGCCGCTGAAGCTCTGGCCTCCGTCGGAGCTGACGACGAACGGTCCATCGGGCTTGTAGACGCGATTCTCATTCTTCGGATCGACGATGAGATTGGCGTAGTAGAACGGCCGCCAGACCATCGCCTGACTCCGGTCGCGCATCTCCCACGTTTTGCCACCATCGGCGGAGCGATACAGCGCATTCTTGGGCGGGGCTGCCTCGACAAAAGCGTAGACTACGTTCGAATTTGACGGCGCCACCGTTACCGCGACCCTACCCCACGGCTTCGTTGGAAGTCCCGGCGCAGTAGTCGCATTGAGATCGCTCCACGTCGCACCACCGTCTGTGCTCCTGAACAAACCGCTCGCGCTCGCCGCGTTCTCACCTTCGCCGCCGGAGCGGAACGTCCAACCTTTGCGGCGGAAGTCCCACATGCCGGCGAAGAGTGTCTTCGGGCTCTTCGGATCCATGGACATCATAGAACAGCCGGTGGATGCGTTTGATCCCTTGAGGATCCTGGTCCAGGTCTGTCCGCCGTTGGTCGTCTTGTACACGCCACGGTCTTCGCTGTCGCTCCAGAGCTTGCCGGGCACGCAGGCGTAGACGGTGTTCGGAGCGCTGGGGTCGATGAGGATCTTCGCGATCCGCTCCGACTCGGGCAGGCCCATGTTGGTCCAGTTGTCGCCGCCGTCCACGGATTTGTAGATCCCATTCCCGACGGAAACGCTGTTGCGAGTCCATGACTCGCCCGTTCCCACCCAAATCACTTTCGGGTTGGTCGGGTCGATGGCTACAGCGCCGATGGATTGCACGGCCTCCTTGTCAAAGACCGGTTTGTAGCTTGTCCCGCCGTTGACGGACTTCCAGACACCACCGCTCGCAGAGCCGACGTAGACGGTAAGGCGATTGCCTTCCGGAACCGCTGCGATGGCCGAGATGCGACCGCTCATCGCGGCGGAGCCGATGTTCCGTGCGCCCAGGCCAGAGATGGTTTCGGAGTCGACTCTCGCCGCGGACGCTGCCTGCGGTGCCTGCGACATGGCAGCTGTAGAGAGAGCCGCGAGCAGCGCGCCTGCGCGCAACGCGCACTTCGAGATCGTGTTCATCAGCGTGACCCTCCGCTGGCCGGCGGTTTCGGACGGAAGTAGCGCGTCGAGTCTATCGGAACGTTGAACTCGATCTTGTCGAAGGTGATCTTCTGCGAACCCGAGCCGCCCTTCTGCCGGGTCTCCATCGAGAACGGGAGATACCAGCCACCGACTTGCTTGTAGTCTCCAAGCGTCGTTTCGGTCTCTTGTGGGGTGCCGCGAATGGTTCGCTTGGTGTCGACCTTGATTGGCACGTATGAATCGGTGTCCATATAGTAGATGCGCGTGTCACCGCTCTTCAACGTGACCCGGAGCTTGTAGACGTCCGTACCTTCGACCTGGTCCGCGCCGGCGTACTCGACCTTGTTGCCCTTCTGCCTGTAGTTGATCAGCGGCTCGTCGAAGTCCGAATCTTCCACGATCGACCGCAGCTCTTCCTCACTTAAAGCCTCGGGATCCTTCTTGCCGCCAAAGGGATCGATCTTCCAGCCGTTCGCGCCGTCGTAGGCGTTGATGCCCGTCATTCCCTGGATCGAGAATTCCTCGCGGACAAAATTCGGGCGCGTGCTTTCCTGCATCACTCCCGCCTCGAATCCATCGTCGCCCGTGAATTTCCCGATGCGTCGCAAGGTTTTTATCGACTGGATCTTGTCGGCACCTCCGACGGTCTTGACGTAGCGAGCGATGATGTCGTCGGCGGTGGGCGTCTGGGCGCGAGCCGAGGCACCGCCGATGATTGTCAGGCTGGTGAGAGTGAGGAGGGCGACACGCATGGGAATTCCCGGGCGAAAGACTTCGTGGGACGAGCGGATGCAACCCTGAGATTGTGCACGGTCCGGCAAACGATTGTCAATGATGAGCCGGACAGCCGGTCCGGGTCCATCCGACACATCTGCCAGATGTATTACTCGGGCGCCGGTTTCTTGCGCAGAGCTGCGCGCAGCTCGTCGGTGAGTTTCTTGGAGAGATCGGCTCGCTCGTGGTACGCCGCGGGTGTGTTCTGGAACAGAGCGATCTCCCATTTCCCGCCCTTCCGCGCCGCCACCATCGACTGGACGGCGTTCATCTCGGGATTGATGTCATCCTTTCCGGGTGGGACCATGCCCACGTTGGCGCGCAGCAGAGCAACTTCGCTCGCAATGGTCCGCACGTCGCGCACGATCGTCACGTAGGACGCGGTCTGATGGTGCGAGAAAATCTCGCTGACGTGCCCGCCGATCTCCGTCTGCCCGTTCACCTGGCTGCCATCGAACCCGACGATGCTTCCGTTCGACGCGAAGAGCAGAGCGTAGTCGCGCGCGTTGCGCTTGTTCCACGCCTCGATGAGTCTGTCGTACAGATTGCGCGCCGCGCTTAGCGCGTCAGCGCCTGTCGAATCGCTGGGTGCCACTAACCCTCCTCCTGTCCCGAGATCTCATCGAACAGCTGCTCGATCCTTCTGTCCGGCACGAGCCAGCTGAGCGCCACGAGCACGTAGATCGCATCTGAGAATAACTGATTCACGAACGCCAGCGGAATCGCAATCATGTAGAGAATCACGGAAATCATTCCCTTGGCGTCGCTGCCCACGGCCGCTTTGAGTTTCGACTGTGGCCCCTGACTCCTGATTATCGTCTGCGACAGTACGTAGTACGCGACGCCGGCCATCGTCAGCACCACTCCGTACAACGCGGTCGGGAGTGGAGCGAAGTGATTCTCGCCCATCCATCCGGTCACGAACGGCAACAGCGACAACCAGAACAGGAGATGGAGGTTCGCCCAGAGGATCCCGCCGGTGATCCGGTCGGTCAGATAAAACATGTGGTGGTGGTTGTTCCAGTATATGCCCAGCACGATGAAGCTGAGCACGTAAGTCAGGAACACGGGGAGGAGAGAGGAGAGCGACGCCAGGTCCGTTCCGTGCGGCACCTTGAGCTCGAGAACCATGATCGTGATGAGGATCGCGATCACTCCGTCGCTGAAGGCGTTGATCCTCTCATTGGTCATCCCGATTTCTCCTCGCTGGCCGGCGCGCAACCGCGCTTTCAATCTACTCCGCCGACCGTGTCTCTTGAATGGTTGCCGTTTCTCGCGTAAATAGGTTCAACTCGATGCGCTGACCCGAGGCGAAGTGCGATGATCAAGACGCTTGGACTGACCCACCTCGCGCTCACTGTGAGCGATCTCGAGCGATCCTTTCAGTTCTATCACGACGTCTTTGGAATGCTCGCCGTCTACCGTGAGAAGACATTCCTCCAGGCCCAGACGCCAGGGGCGCGCGACATCCTCGTTCTCGAGCAAGGCACGGACGGAGTCGGACGCTCGGGTGGGATCAAGCATTTTGGGTTTCGCCTCACCCACCCTGGTGATATCGACAGGGCCGCAACCGCAATCGAGAAGGCTGGCGGAACGATCAAGCACCGCGGCGAATTCGTTCCCGGCGAGCCGTACGTCTTCTTCAGCGACCCAGATGGCTACGAGGTCGAGGTGTGGTACGAAATTACGACTGACGCTGTCCGATGACCGACTCGCATGATCGCACATTACTCAGACCACACAAAATGACCAGAGCCTCTCTGTTGGTGATCCTCGCTACGCTGCCCGTTACCGCGGCATCGCAGACAGTCCAGCCCGCTCCGGTTCTGCAAGCTGCCCGCGAGAATCCTCTCACCTCCGCGCGCGCCTCGCAATTCGCCGATTCGGTGCTCAAGCTGATGACGCTCGAGGAAAAGCTCGGACAGCTCAATCAATTGCCCGGCTACGGAACGCAGACTGGTCCCCACGTTCCGCAGGGTGGAGAGAAGGCCATTCGCGCGGGTGCCGTCGGATCGTTCCTCAATGTCTTCGGGGCCGACTACACGCGTGAGCTGCAGCGGATTGCCGTCCAGGAGTCGCGACTCAAGATCCCGCTTCTTTTTGCCCACGACGTCATCCACGGCTTTCGCACGATCTACCCCGTACCCATCGCCGAAGCGGCGAGCTTCGATGCTGCTCGCGCCGAGTTTTCGGCTCGCCAATCCGCCGTCGAAGCGTCCGCTCACGGGCTCCATTGGACCTTCGCGCCAATGGTCGACATCTCTCGCGACCCACGGTGGGGGCGCATTGTCGAAGGCGCCGGAGAAGATCCTTATCTCGGCGCGGTCATGGCAGTGGCGCGAGTGCGCGGCTTTCAGGGTGGCGACGTCGCGGTGCAGTTTGGAGGTCCGGACGTATTACTGGCGACGGTAAAACATTTCGCGGCATACGGCGGAGCAGAAGGTGGACGCGACTACAACTCCGTCGAGCTGTCCGAACGGACAATGTGGGAGACGTTTCTGCCACCGTACGAGGCGGCCGTCAACGCGGGAGCCGCGATCGTGATGACCTCCTTCAACGACCTCGGCGGGATTCCCGCGCACATGAGCGAATGGCTGCTGGCTGACGTGCTTCGCGGCCGCTGGGGATTCAAGGGTGTCGTCGTCAGCGACTGGGGCGGCATCGGAGAAATGATGAATCACGGCGTCGCCGCGACGAAAGGGGATGCCGGAATCCTGGCTCTGCGCGCCGGCGTCGACGTAGACATGTCTGACGCCATCTACGTCGATAGTCTAGCCGCGGCGGTAAGAGCGGGCCGGTTGCCCGTTGCGTTCGTCGATTCCTCAGTGCACCGCTTGCTTCGCGTCAAATACGCGCTCGGCCTGTTTCAGGATCCGTATCGCTTCAGCGATGTCGCGCGCGAGCGCCGCTTCACACTCGCACCCGAGCACCTCGGTGCCGCTCGCGCTGCGGGGCGCGAAGGAATCGTTCTACTGAAGAATGAGAACAAGACTCTGCCCCTGCGCAAAGATTATCGCACGCTCGCCGTCATAGGACCGCTCGCCGACGATGCGCGATCGGCCATGGGAAACTGGGCTGCAGACGGCCGCCCCGGAGAGGCCATCAGCGCGCTAGCCGGCATTCGTGCAGCTGTCGGACCCGGGACCCGCATTGCGTACACGCGCGGAGCGCCAGTCGATACCGCGGATACGACAGGTTTCGCTCTCGCTCGCGCCGCCGCGTCGGAGGCCGATGCCATCGTGCTGGTTCTCGGCGAGCGTGAAGACATGTCGGCCGAGGCGGAGAGTCGTGCTTCCATCGAGCTGCCCGGATCGCAGGTCGAGCTAGTGCGTGCTGTGATTCGTGCGGCCCGCCTCTCGAGTGGCGGGCAGGCGAAGCCGATCGTCGTGGTCCTGATGAATGGCCGGCCACTCGCCATTCCAGAACTCGTAGCAGAAGTACCGGCGATCGTGGAGAGCTGGTTTCTTGGCAGTCAGCACGGGAGTGCGCTCGCCGATGTTTTGTTTGGAGACTACAACCCGGGTGGAAAGCTTCCCGCAACTTTTCCGCGCGCGACAGGACAAATTCCGACCTACTACAACCACCGCAACACCGGGCGCCCGCCTGTTGCAACTGAGAAGTACACCTCCAAGTACAACGACCTGCCGTGGACGCCGCTCTTTCCGTTCGGTTACGGGCTCAGCTACACGACTTTCGAATACTCCAATCTGCGCCTGTCTTCGCCGAAGATTGGAGCGCGTGATTCTCTCGAGGTGACTGTCGACGTTCGCAACACCGGCGACCGCGCCGGCGATGAAGTGGTACAGGTATACGTGCGCGACGATGTCGCGAGCGTCGAGGAGCCGGTGAGATCACTCAAGGCATTTCGCCGCGTCACGCTGGCTCCCGATGAGATGCGCAGCGTTGCGTTCAAGCTCGGGCCCGACTCGTTCGCGCTGTACGACCAGCAGCTGCGACGTGTGGTCGAGCCCGGAACCTTCACGGTTTACGCCGGCACGGACTCGAACGCCGCGCTCAGCGCGCGATTCGAATTCATCGGAGAAACGCTCGTTCTGGCCCCGCCGACGCCCCGTTTTCGCTGACCGACGAAGAAGATCAATTAGTCCACCGATGGGCCCCTCTTCCAACTTCCTTCTCTAGCCAATGTCATTGCGCACCCATGTTGCTTCGGCAGCCCTGCTTTTCGTTGCGAACGCATTTCCGGCTGCCGCTCAGCAGCAGGAAGCCCGTCGCTGGATAACCGCCGAGGATTATTACTCGTACAGGTTCGCGGCGGACCCGCGCATCTCGCCCGACGGAAAGCAGGTGGCATACGTGGTTTCGCGTGTCGACCGGGCGCGGAACCGGCGCGTCCCATCGATCTGGATCACTTCAACCGATGCGGTGAGTACGGCACGCGAGCTCGTCGGAGAAGTCTGGAGTCCTGGCGCTCCAAGGTGGTCGCCCGATGGCAGGACAATCGCGTTCTCCTCGGGACGAGTGTCCGTCGACAGCGCCGGCACGACGGGAAAACAGGAGCCACCGCCGGGAAAGAGCCAGCTGTGGACGGTTGCCGCCGCCGGTGGCACGCCGCGTCGCCTAACCAACATCACCAACGGAGTTTCCAACTGTTCGTGGGCGCCGCGGGGAGATCGGTTCGTGTGCCTGGCGCGAACCGGACCGAGCGACTCTGTGAACACGGGACCGAACCGCAGCGACGTCCGGCACTACTCGCATACCAGCTACAAGTTCAACGACACCGGCTGGTTCGACGACAAGAGATCGCATCTCTACGTCATCGATGCCGCGACGGGCGCGGCGCGGCAGATCACCAGCGGCGACGATTGGAACGATACGGATCCGCAGTGGTCGCCCGACGGCGCTCGCATCGCCTTCGTCTCGGACCGCTCGGGAAAGGAGTACGACGAAAGCAAGACGAGGGATGTCTGGACGATCGCTGCCACCGGAGGGGATCCGACGATTGTGTCGGCGTCGCACGGGCGAAACACATCCCCCGTATGGTCGCCAGACGGAAAGACGATCGCTTTCCTCAATAGCGAAGACGAAGACGCCGCATCGATTGTTCTTCTCGCTCCGGCAACCGGCGGATCATTCAAGCAGGCGGCGAGCGCTTTGGACATGAATCCCACAAACCTCCAGTGGGACGCAAATGGACGCGCTCTCTACTTCGAGACCGTCGCGCGAGGAGAGAACCATCTCTATCGGATCGACCCACAGCTCGGAGCAGTGTCGGCGGTCACCTCCGGGCCGCGCGCCGTTCGCTCCGTCGATCTCGCGCGCGGCCGCATGGTCTATCTCGCGAACGATTTCCAGCATCTCGATGATGTCTATACATCGAATCTCACTGGAAAGGCAGAACTGAAGCTGACCGATGTAAACGGAGAGCTCTGGAAGAAGCTCGATCTCGCGTCAGTCGAGCGCATGACTTACAAAGGCGCAGAGGGATGGAACGTCGACGGCTTCCTCGTGAAACCGCTGGGATGGAAGGCCGGAGTTAAGTACCCGATGATCGTAAGCATCCACGGCGGTCCCGCCGGCCAATACGGAGTTGATTGGTACAACGAGTTTCAGGTTGACGCCGCCAAGGGCTACGCGGTCTTCTTCTCGAATCCGCGCGGCTCGACGGGATACGGACGGCAATTCGAGCGCGGCATCGCCAACCAGTGGGGAGGCAACGACTACATAGACGTGATGAACGGCGTGCGAGCCGTCCTCGGCGCCAACCCGTGGATCGACACTACTCGGCTCGGAGTGACGGGAGGGAGCTACGGCGGGTATCTGACGAACTGGATAGTCGGACACACTTCGCTCTTCAAGGCGGCGGTGACACTGCGGTCGGTGGTCAACTTCATCAGCGACGAAGGAACGCGCGACGGCGCGTACGGACATACCCGTGACTTTGGCGGAGATCTGTTCGAGAAGTTCGACCTGTATTGGGATCGCTCGCCGCTCAAGTACGCGAAGAACGTGACCACGCCGATCCTCATTCTCCACTCGGACAACGATTTCAGAGTGCCGCTGGAGCAGGGCGAGCAGTGGTTCCGCGCGCTCAGGCACTTCGGCAAGAACGCCGAGATCGTGATGTTCCCGAGGGAAAACCACAATCTCACGAGAACCGGCGAGCCGAAGCACCTCGTCGAAAGCCTGAACTGGCAGCTGTACTGGTTCGACAAATACGTCAACGGAAACGCGGCAGCGGTGCCGCCCGACCGGCTGTCAGTGGGAGAGCAAAATGCAAAAGCAGCTTCGAGCGGTAACTGATTCGCTGGAGTCGGCGCAGTCGCGTTTGCGCCGGCTCGCCGACAAGATCTCGGACAAAGACTGGAAAAAACGGCCCGGTCCCAACAGGTGGTCCGCGGCTGAATGCGTCGAGCACCTGAATCTCACATCGAAGGCGTATGTGCCATTGCTGCGTGACGCGGTTTCGCGCGCGCGAAAGAGCAGCGAGCCTCCGCGAAAGCACTACCGCCGCGATCCGCTCGGTTGGTTCATGTCGATGATGATCGGACCCCTGCGCCGTGTGGGAAGACTCGGCATGCCGCGAATCAAGACGGCGCCGGCGTTCGTACCCAAACCCGGACGATCGAAGAGCGAGATCCTGTCGGATTTCGTGCGACTCCAGGCCGAGCTCTCCGCGCTGATTCGCTCGGGCGACGGACTGCCGCTCGACGATGTGAAGATCGTCTCGCCGTTCGGCGGTCGCATGAAGTACAGCGCCTACTCGGCGCTCATAATCGTCGCGCGACACCAGGACCGGCACATCGATCAGGCGGAGGAAGCGGCCGCCTGATCCGGCTCACCATCGCTAATGCCGGCCAGTCCCCTTCCCCGTCTGCGCAAGCTGTGTCTCGCGCTCCCCGAAGCCCATGAAGTGGAAGCGTGGGGCGAGCCGACGTTTCGAGTGAAGAACAAGATCTTCGCGATGTACGCCAGCGCCGACACCCACCACGGCGGTGGCCGGCACGCAGTGTGGTGCAAGGCCGCGGCGGTGAATCAGCGTCTGATGATCGAAGCGGAGCCCAAGCGCTTTTTCGCGCCGCCCTACGTGGGACCGAGTGGTTGGATCGGAGTGTGGCTCGACGCAAAGGTCGATTGGGCCGAGCTCGCTGACCTGCTGCGCGATGGGTACAGGATGACGGCACCGAAGAAGCTTCTGGCACAACTGAAGCCCTAGGCCAGCTGCTCCACTCCCCGCGAGGTTACACGGTGCGAAACGAGCGGCAGTGGCGGAGGCGCCGCATCCCCAATGACGATCGCTTGCTCGAGGGTGGATCGTCCGACTGCGATGTCCTCCCTGCTGCGCGCATGGATCGTCGCAAGTGACTGACCCTTCGTCACACGATGTCCAGGCTTGGCCGTGATCACGAAGCCGACCGATGGATCGACCTTTTCTTCCATGTTCCGGCGTCCCCCGCCGAGAGCGATCACTCCGTATCCGATCGCGCGCGGATCGACGGTCTGCACGACGCCGTCTCGCTTCGCGACGAAGGGTTCCCGGTGTCGCGCCTGCGGCAGGCGAGTCGAGTCGCGCACAATTCCGGTGTCTCCACCCTGGGCCGCGACGATCTCCTCGAACTTGGCGAGCGCCTTCCCCGAATTGATGGAGTCGCGCATCAGAGTGTGGGCCCCTTCCTCCGAACTCGCCACTGTACCCAGGACAAGCATCGCCGCTCCGAGGGCCAACGTCACCTCGATGAGATCGGGAGGGCCGGCGCCCTTCAGAACATCGATCGCCTCCACGACCTCGAGCGCATTACCACACGCGTGGCCGAGGGGCCGATCCATCGCCGTGAGGTAAGCGACCACCGGACACCCGTGCGTCGAGCCCAGGTCGATCATGGCCTTCGCGAGCTCGAGCTCGTCGTCCAGCTTCGGCAGGAACGAACCCGAGCCGCGCTTGATGTCGAGGACGAGACCCGTCAGCCCCTCCGAAAGCTTCTTGCTCATGATGCTGGCTGCGATCAATGGGATCACCTCGACGGTCGCGGTCGCGTCGCGGAGCGCGTAGAACTTCCGGTCCGCCGGAACGATCTCGTCGGTCTGGCTCAACATCGCGCAACCGATCCTGGCGATCTGCCTTTCGGCTTCCTCTAGCGTCAGCGCCGTTCTGAAGCCCGGAATCGACTCCAGCTTGTCGAGTGTCCCTCCGGTGTGTCCAAGCCCGCGACCCGACATCATCGGCACCGCGACCCCCAGTGACGCGATGAGTGGCGCGAGGATGAGCGAAGTCTTGTCCCCGACACCGCCCGTCGAGTGCTTGTCGATTCGCGTAATTGGCAAGCGCGAGAGATCGAGTCGTTTGCCGCTCTCGAGCATTGCCTCCATCATCGCGTTCATCTCATCCCGGTCGAGCCCGCGGAAGTACACCGCCATCAGAAATGCCGCCACCTGATAGTCGGGTATCTGGCCCTTCGCGTAGGCGAGCACGAACTCCCGAATCTCCCCTGCCTCCAGCCGCCCGCCGTCCCGTTTGCGTTCGATCAGACGTGGTACGATCATTTAGGCTCAGCCGGGGTACTTGCTGTGGTCAACATCACCTCGTAATCGGAGTTCAAATGCGCGCCCTTCAGCTCTTATCTGCAGGAATGCTGCTCGCTGCGTCAGTTGCGGGCGCCCAGACAGCCGCGACTCACATCGCGCTCGGGGACAAAGAATACGTCGCCATGAACGCGCCCGCTGCTCTCAGGCACTACCAGGCAGCGCTCGCCGAGGATCCCAAGAACTACGAGGCTAACTGGAAAGCATCGAGATCCGCCGTCGACATGGGATCGTACGAGAGCAATGATGAGATGCGTGGCGTCTACTTCAGGAACGCCGAGCTTTACGCCCGACGTGCCGTCGAGGCCAATCCAGGCGACGCCGAGGGGCACTTCAACCTCGCACGGGCGCTCGGGAAGAACGCCCTGACCCAGGGACCGAAGGCGCGTATCAAATATGCCAGCGACGTTCGCGCCCACGCGCTCGAATGCCTCAAGATCAACCCCAAGCAGCCCGGCTGCCTTCACGTCATGGGGATGTGGAACGCAGAAGTCATGCGGCTCAGCGGATTCACTCGCATGATGGCGAAGAATTTCCTTGGCGGACAAGTTTTCGGATCGGCCAGCTGGCCCGAGGCGAAGCGCTACATGGAAGAGTCCGTCGCCAACGAGCCCAACCGGATCGTGCACCACCTCGATCTGGGGGGTGTCTACCGTGACACTGGCGACAAGGCGAAGGCGAAGGCCCAGTACGAAGCGGTGCTGAGCCTGCCGAACGCGGACTACAACGACCGGCACTACAAAGCCGAAGCTGACGCGGCGCTCAAAAAAGGCTAGGGTTCTGCCGGGACGCGCGTAGCGTCGTCCTCCATCTCGGCCGCCGCTCGCTCGAGCTCCTCGGCCAGGTCGTCCCAGGCGTCGTCGTTCCCGCGAAGGTTTCTCACCCGGCGCGATATGCTGTGTCGGGTCTCATCTCCGCTCGCCGGCGCCAGCAAAAGGGCGACGGTTGCCCCGAGAATCGCCCCCACCGCAATCCCGGCGGTAAAGAGCCCGATGTTGTTCCAGTCCGGAACCGTCTCGCCTGGAAGACCGTCCGGCCTGGGTTGCGGAATCGACCCCGGCGGAGGCGCCTTGGGGATCGAGGATGCCTGGTTGCCGAGGCTGGATGAGTTAAACATTAAGACTTAGCTCAGGGGTGGTAAGAAATTTGCCCTGAAACCACTTCCCAGCAATAGACGTGCGAGGATGCTGAATGAGCAGTTCAGGTAAAATGGTTTTGTTGGTTGAAGACAACGAGGACAACCGTATTGTCTATTCCACCATTCTGAAGCACTTCGGTTACGAAGTAACGGAAGCGTTGAACGGCGAAGAAGGGATCGCGAAAGCTCGATCAGAGAAGCCCGATTTGATCCTGATGGACATCTCGATCCCTATCATCGACGGCTGGGAGGCAACCCAGGTGCTGAAGCACGACCCATCCACTAGATCGATCCCGATAATCGCCCTGACCGCGCACGCTCTCGCATCCGACCGCGAGAAGGCGATGGAGGTTGGCTGCGACGGGTATCTCGCCAAACCCTGCGAGCCGAGAGCGGTCGTCGCCGAAGTGCAGAGATTCCTCGGCAAGAACAATGGAGCCTAAGCAGAAAAAGCGGATTCTTGTCGTCGACGACCACGAGGACAACATCGAGCTCCTCAGGGCTCGCCTCGAAGCGCGGGGATACGAGGTAGAGGGAGCGAGCGACGGACAAGCCGCACTGGACGCGGTGCAGCGCACTTGTCCCGACCTGATCCTGCTGGACGTGATGATGCCGAAGATGGACGGCATGGAGGTCGTCCGCCGACTCAAGGCCAAGAGCGAAGCCAACGAGCTGCCCTTCATCCCCGTCATCATGCAGACCGCCCTCGACTCCACCGAGAACAAAGTCGAGGGTCTGGACGCCGGCGCGGATGACTACATCACGAAGCCGATCAATTTCGCCGAGCTCGAGGCCCGGGTTAACTCGCTGCTGCGGATCAAGGCCCTTCAAGTCACTCTGAAAGCGAGGGAGAAGGAGCTTTCCGAGCTGAATGACCAGTTGACGCGGATCTCGCTGACCGATGGGCTCACTCAGATCGAGAACAGGCGCTCGCTGAACGAACGGCTCCACGAGATGTGGCAGCACTCGGTGAGGCTGCACGAGCCCATCTCTCTGGTGATGTGCGACATCGACAAGTTCAAGAGCGTAAACGACAACTATGGGCACCAGGCAGGGGACGCCGTGCTCAAGGAGTTCGCGCAGGTGCTGAAGAGCGAGGCCCGCGAAATCGACCGCGTCGGACGCTACGGTGGAGAGGAGTTTCTTCTCGTTCTGCCCGGTACGGTGCTCGACGCGGCGGTTACTTTCGCCGAGCGGCTGCGGGAGAAGGTTGAGGGCCATACTTTTACATATGAAGGCGGAACCCTCCAGCGGACGATGAGCTGCGGGGTGGCATCTTCGCCCCATCCGAGAGTGAAGGACGAAGACTCACTATTGAGAGCGGCGGACGACGCGCTCTACGTTGCCAAGGAAACGGGGCGCAACCGCGTGGTGCGCTTCGATAGCGCTGACTTCAACGCACACAATCAGGGCAAAGGAAACAACTCGACGGATGGCGAAAAGCCGGTCAAAGAAGCAGGAGCAGCCACCCCAGGATCGCCGCCCCGATCCACAGCCTCAGGGTTCCAAGCAAGAGCATAGCCGGGCCGCCGAGCTGCGGGTCCTGCTCACCCGCGCGTCGCACGAGTACTACATCCTCGATCGTCCGACCATTCAGGACGCGGAATACGACAGTCTCTTCAGGGAGCTCCAGGAGCTCGAGAGAAGTTTTCCGGACTGTCGCACTCCTGATTCGCCCACTCTTCGAATCGGCGCCGAGCCGCAGAGCCAGCTCTCCAAGCACGAGCACATCAAGCCGATGCTCTCACTCGGCAACGCCTTCAACGACGAAGAGCTGCGAGCGTGGGAAGAGCGGCTCGTACGAATGGCGGGGGACGATGTAGCGCGCTCGGGATACACCGCCGAGCTCAAGATCGATGGAATTGCAGTGGCGCTCACCTACGAAAATCAGGTATTCGTGATGGGCGCGACCCGGGGGAACGGGACGATCGGAGAGGATGTCACCGTCAATCTTCGAACCGTGCGCGATGTTCCGCTGCGACTCCGCGAGAGCGCGCCGAAGGGCCGCATCGAGATTCGCGGCGAAGTCTATTTCCCGTTCGACCGGTTCGAGGAGATGAACGAAGCGCGGGCGCGCGCAGGGGATCCGGTCTTCGCGAATCCACGAAATTCCGCCGCGGGAAGTCTCAGGCAGCTCGACCCGGCGATAACTGCGTCACGCCCACTGAAGTTTTTCGGGTATTCGGTGGCCGCTCCGGAGGGAGAGGACGTGCCGTTCGAGACGCAGTCGGAGCTGCTGGACGCGCTCGTCGAATGGGGCGTGCCCGTAGCGCCACACCGCAAACGCGCGAAAACTCTCGCCGAGGTAGAAAAGTGGGCCCACGAGCTGGAGCACAAGATCCGCGGCGAGCTCAACTTCGCAATCGATGGCGGCGTCGTCAAAGTGGATTCGCTACGCCTTCAGGAGGAGTTGGGCGTCGTGGGCGGACGCGAGCCGAGGTGGGCGATCGCGCGCAAATTCGCGCCGGACATCGCCGAGACCCGTTTGCTCGCGATCAAGGTCAATGTCGGTCGCACCGGAGCGCTGAATCCATACGCGGAGCTCGAGCCCGTCGAGATCGGCGGAACGATCGTCAAACTGGCGACCCTGCACAACGAAGATCTGATCATCAACAAGGATCTGAGAGTAGGCGACTGGGTGCAGGTGAAGCGAGCCGGCGACGTCATTCCGCAAATCCTCGCGCCCATTCCGGAAAGGCGGACGGGCAGCGAGAAGCCATGGCGAATGCCGAAGAACTGTCCGGTGTGCGGCACGCCGGCGACGCGCGAAGAAGACGAAGCCGCGATCTACTGCCCGAACATCGCGTGTCCGGGGAGACAGCTCGAGGGATTGGTGCACTTCACCTCGCGCGGAGCGATGGACATTCGCGGACTCTCGTATGCGCGGATCCACCAGCTCGTGAGCGAAGGGCTCGTGCGTGATCCGGCCGATCTCTACGCGCTAACGCGTGACCAGCTCCTTTCGCTCGAGGGCTACGCTGACAAGGGGACGGACGCGCTCATCGCTGCGATCCAGGTCTCGAGGTCGAAGCCTCTCTCCCAGCTGCTCAGCGCGTTGGGAATAAGGCACGTCGGCTCGATCGCGGCGCAGCTGCTGGCGCAGCATTTCGGGACGCTCGATGCAATCCTGGCCGCATCGGCGGAGGATATTCTCAACGTTCGCGGAATCGGCGCAACGATTGCCAACGGCGTCGTCGCCTATTTCTCGGATCCGGCGGGACGCGCGCTGGTCGAGAAACTCAGAAGTCGCGGCGTGAATTTCACAGAGCCTCGTGCTGTCGTAGCAGGCGGACCGCTCAGCGGCAAGACTGTCGTGATCACGGGTACTCTGCCAACATTGAGCAGAACGAAGGCGACGGCGATCATCGAGGCGGCGGGCGGGCGCGTCACTGGCTCGGTGTCGAAATCGACGACGTTTCTCGTCGCGGGCGAAGAGGCCGGGAGCAAGCTCGAGAAAGCAAAATCGCTTGGAGTCGAAGTGATAGACGAGGCCGGCCTCTTGCGCCGCATCGGTTCTTCCGCAACATCTTCATCGTGAGATCGTCCTAGACAACATGGCAACCTCGGAAGCTCCGGAGCTTATCGGTCTGGCTCAGCGTACGCTGCGCGATCTGCGGCTGCGCGTTGCCGGCGCGAACGGTGGTGGTCCCGACGCGCTGCGCGAGGCCGGCTATGCCGGCGCGACGTCGCTGTTCGATGCATTCGAGACCTGGCTCAGTGATCAGGGATCTGACAGGGCGGAAGATCTCCCGATCGATGAATTCTCGTCGCGGGCGGCGGAGTTCTTCCAGCGTGCGGGATGGGGGCGTGTCTCGTTCAGATCACTGCACGATGCGCTGGCCGTGATCGACATCGAGGATTGCTGGGAATCGCAGCTGCACGGCCAAGGCGAAACGGGATGTCATCTCACCACCGGGACGCTCTCCGGATTCCTCGGCTGCCTGGCCGATTATCCTGTCGGAGTGATGGAGATCGAGTGCGGCACGGCTGCCCACACTCGTTGCAGATTCCTCGCCGGCAACGCCGACATGCTCGAGCACGCGTACGAGAGACTTTCGCGTGGTGAGGAGTGGGAGACAATTGGAGCCGGAGAGTTCTAGCTAGCCGGCCGCCTTGAGTGCGTCAGCGTAGAGTGGGTTGGGCTTCAACTCACCGTCTACAAGAATCTCGCGATCCCAGGGGAGAATGATCGTGCTCTCGGTTGCGATCGCGTGGAAATCGGGAGCGTAGTTTCCCGTCCGGATCGAAACAGCCGTCCTGATCTCAGCAGCTCCCGCTTCATTGACGGCGGAGATTGCCAGGCGCAGAGTGTCACCCGAATCGCAGGTCTCGTCGACGATCAGCACTCGCTTGCCGCGAACTTCGTTTGGCGCGCTGCCGAAGATCTCCGGATTCTCGCGCGCCTGCGACGCATGGAATTTCCGACTCACGACGAGCGAATGAAATTCCCGGCCCAGAATGGCCGCTATCACGGCGCCTGGAATCACGCCGGCGGTCGCGATCCCGATTACGAGCTCGGGGTCGTATGCCCTCGCGACCTTGAGCGCGAGCCCGCGCGACAGCTCGCCGAAGAACGGCCATTCAATTTCGAGCACGCCTTTCGTGGCGTCGACCGTGCGTTTGCGGGGTGACATTTCACTCTCAAAGTGTTAGCTGAAAAGCAGTTAGAGTTAAGCTAGCCCTCTCACATCTTAGTCGGTAGATTCGACCAAATGTCATTCTGGGACCGCTTGACAGGCGGAAAGCCTAAACCAACGAGCACGAACCTCGACTATTTGAACGAGGCGCTCGCGCTGGAACGTCAAGGCGACTTCGACGCCGCGCTGACGTCCTATCGGCTCGCCCTCAGGCAGACGCCGAACAATCATAAGGTCCTCCAGAACATGGCGATCGCCTACTCGAAGCTCGGTCAGATGGACGAAGCAATTCGCTGCTATCGCCGAGCACTCGCGATCGAGCCCAAGCTGTCCGGCGCGCATTACGGTCTCGCATTTCTGCTCCTCAGGCGCGGCGACGTGAGCGACGCAGCTTTTCATCTCGAAGCGTTTCTGATGGACCCACCCAAGAGTCCAGAAGCGGAGCGGTGGGTAAAGCACGCGCAGAAGACTCTGGATGACATGAAAAGCGCGGGCCCTCCGCCTCCCGCCCATCCCGGCCAAAGGCTCAAGACGAATGAGTATCCTGGGATCGCAGAGTAGATGGGGGCGGTACTCTCGGTCGTAAGCCAGAAGGGAGGAGTCGGCAAAACCACTACCGCAGTCAATCTCGCCGCAGCGTTCGCCAGGCGCGGCATGAAGACACTGCTGATCGACGTCGATCCCCAGGGGTCAGTGCGATACGGTGCCGGTCTCGCCCGCGGTCACGAGACAGCGGGATTCGCCGACTACCTGAATGGCGAGAAGACGTTGCGCGAGATCATCCTTCCGACTGCCCTTCCGTGGCTCAGGGTTATTCTCGCTGGCTCGGTCGCTGACGAAGCCGATCACGCCGTCTACTCGCAGCTGGTCCGCGAGACCAACGTGCTTCATGATCTGCTGACGATGGCTGAGCAGCGTTGCCAGGTGGTCGTCGTGGACACCCCGCCGGGACTTGGCCCGATCACCCGCAAGGTCCTGGGCCAGACCGAGCACGTTATCGTGCCGCTGCAATGCGAGCCACTGGCGCTGCAAACGACGCCGCAGATTCTGCGCTTGATACAGGACATCGTGGCGACCAACGAGCGGCTGACGCTCGACGGAATCCTCCTTACGATGTACGAGGCGAACAATCCGGCCAGCGACCGGGTAGTTGATTACGTGAGGAGACACCTTCCCGCCAACATAGTGTTCGACGTCGTCATCCCACGCACCGCCGCTACGGCGGACGCGTTCGCGGCGGGACAACCCGTCGTGGTCCGCAGTCCCGCCGATGCGGCATCGCAGGCATACGTGAATCTCGCGACGATGCTCGCCGACCGGCTGGTATGAAGCTTCGCCGCCGTCCTCTCTTTCTGTGCGCGGTGGCCTGCCTCTCAGCTCTTGCATGCGGGGATGTGAGCGGCAGCTCTACGTCGGTTCTCTCGATCCAGTTCGATAGTTTGGCTTCACCTTCGGTGGTCGTGGGTGACACTCTTCGCGATACGACCGGCGCTGTCATCCTCCCCGTAGTTCGCGCCTTCAATTTCAACGGTGACGAAATCACTCCCGTCACCGTGCGCTTCCAGTCGCCCGACTCGGGGCTGGTCGTCGACAGCGTCACGGGGATCATCACTGGCGATAGCCTGAGGTCCACGCCGGGGCGAATCGTCGCGACCGTCGGCAGCTTGCAGGCGATCCAAAGACTGGATCTTACCCTCCGGCCGGATCTCATTGCGGGTTTGCACGATCGGGATTCTCTCTCCTACTCGCTGCTCGACACTACACTCAACGTGTCGCCGCAGCTGACCGTCAAGCTCACCCACGGCGTCGCTCCAGCCGACAGCGTGGTGAAATCGTATATCGTCAGCTTTGCGATCGTATCGCAGAGCAATCCGCAGCTCGGTGAGCTGATAAACGACGCGGGCAAGCCGTCTGTGGTCGACACGACCGACACGAATGGCGTAGCGGGAAGGACGATTAGGCTGCATCCTCTCTTCATCGTCGACCCCGTCGATTCGATAATCGTAAATGCCACGGCCCGGTACCGAGGAGCCGAAGTAAGTGGAAGTCCGGTGCGACTCGTTCTCATAGTGAAGCCGCGCAGCTAGACCACGCCATAGCAGGGGGAAGTGCTGATGGAAGTACGAGGTGGACCACGCCCCGCTCCGGGGACACTGACCAAGCTGTTTTTCGATTCCGTTTCGAAGTTCAACCGGCCCGACGCGCTGCAGTTCAAAGTCGCGGGCGCCTACAAGCCGATTTCCCACGCCGAGGTCGCGGACCGGGTGCGTCACGCCGCGCGGGGATTGTCATCACTGGGCGTGAGGCGGGGCGATCGCGTTGCGATCCTATCGGAAAACCGGCCGGAATGGGCAATAGCCGATTACGCGTGCCTCACCGCTGGCCTCACCGACGTACCGATTTATCCGACGCTGCCGGCGGACCAGATCGCATACATCCTGAAGGACTCCGGGGCCGTCGCGATCTTCATTTCGAACAAGACCCAGGCGGACAAGATTCGGGAAATCCGCAGCCAGATTCCGGCGCTCAAAACCGTAATCGGCTTCGACGAGATTCCGGGTTTGACCAACATGTCGATCGCCGAGCTGGAGAAGCGCGGCGGCGCCGGAGAGACGAGCCTCGCGATCGCTACCTACCGCGAAGATGCCCTCACGGTGAAGCCGGACGATTTGGCGACGATCATCTATACGTCTGGCACCACTGGCGAGCCCAAGGGCGTGATGCTGACGCACGACAACATCTATTCCAACGTCGCGGCCTCGATGAAAGCGATTCCCTTCGAGGGGAACGACGTCGGACTCAGCTTTCTCCCTCTCTCGCACATCTTCGAGCGGATGGCCGGCCACTACATGATGTTCGCCACGGGAACTTCTATCGCGTACGCCGAGTCGATCGACACGGTGCCAGCGAACATGCAGGAAGTTCGACCGACGCTCGTTCTCTCCGTTCCCCGGCTGTACGAGAAGATGTACGCCCGCGTTCTCGAGTCGGCGCTCACAGGCGGCTTCCTGAAGAAGAAGATCTTTTTCTGGGCGCGCGGCGTCGCTGAGCGATGGGCCAATGAGAAGCTGGCGGGCAAAGAGCCCGGCTGGGTGTTGGGAAAGCAATACGGAATCGCGCAGAAACTCGTCTTCTCCAAGCTCAAGACACGGACAGGGGGACGTCTTCGGTACTTCGTATCCGGCGGCGCGCCGCTGGCGCCGGAGATCAACAAATTCTTCTACGCCGCCGGGCTCGAGATTCTCGAAGGATACGGGCTCACCGAGACGTCGCCCGTCATCGCCGTGAACACACCCGAGAACTTCCGCATCGGAACGGTGGGCAAGGCGATCGATGGAGTGGAGATCAAGATCGCCGGCGACGGAGAGATCCTGACGCGCGGACCTCACGTCATGAAGGGCTATTACAACAAGCCGGACGCGACGCGCGAAGCGATCGACCCCGACGGCTGGTTCCACACCGGCGACATCGGTGAGCTCCGCGATGGCTTTCTGGCGATTACCGATCGGAAGAAGGACATCATCGTCACCGCAGGCGGCAAGAACATCGCGCCCCAGCCGCTGGAAAACAAAGTCAAGACGAACAAGTACGTTGCGCAGGCCGTCATGCTCGGCGACAAGCGGAAGTTTCCGTCAATGTTGATCGTGCCCAACTTCGATCAGCTGGAGAGGTGGGCAAAGAACAGGAACATCATCTGGACCGATCGCGCGCAGCTGCTGCGGATGCCGACGATCCAGACGAAGATGGAGCAGGAAGTAAACAAGGAGCTCGCCGGCGCCGCGCACTTCGAGGTGCCGAAGAAGATCGGCTTGATCGAGCACGACTTCTCGATCGAGAAGGGAGAGCTCACGCCGACGCAAAAGGTCAAGCGCCGCGCAATCGACAAGAACTACAAGGCTCTCATCGACTCACTGTACGACGAGGCGGAGCGGACGGGAATCACCGACCAGCACGCGATAGTTTGACGACGTCGGGGGCTTTCTCGGCAACCCAGTAGGCGTCGTCGTGCGCGAGCACCGCCAATTCAGCAGGCGGCGGAATCACGGAGGGGCCTACCACTCGTCCTCCGGGACGAATCGCCTTGACGGCGGACGCGACGATCTTCGCCGGGAACCACGCGTCTAGCGCCACGCCGAGGAGTGATCCTGGCGCCACCGGAATTTCTGATCCGACGTGAAGAAGCCCCACAGTCTGTGATTCCTTCACCTCTGCCGGCGCGTTGAGCGCCAGCACCCGGACTTCCGCCATCTCGCTCAGCTCCTGCGCCGCGTAGGCCCAGACACCGCCGAGCGCGATCGTCGCGCCCGGCTCGGTCGCTTCGAGGTAGGCGCCGGCGCGCGTGGCAAGCCCTTCCCTTCTGTGGCTTGCGGAGGCGCGTTCCGCCTCGCATGACGGCAACGACGTGCCCGCGCTGAAATCGGCGATTCCTTCGTGAATCGCGTATTCGGCGGAGCAGGATGGGCACCCGAGGCTAGCCTCGAGGACGAACCGATGGGAGACGGTTTTGAACGACGCGACGAGCCAGGTATCCTCGTGCGCGTTGATGCAGCGGAGCAGATCGATCAGCTCGATGAACACGGTGCGCTCTACATCCGGACGTCGATGGGCATGGTGACTCCCGCCAATCTAGTTGTGTGAAAGCCGCAGCTCATCGATGTTCACTCTCTCCGGTTGGGTGAGTGCGAATATCACGGCTGCGACCACGTCGTCGGGGCTCAGCATCGGACGGGTCGCATGGGGCTTGCCACTGGGGTCGGTGACCGTCACCGAATTCCAGATCTCGGTGTCGGTCGATGCGGGGGAGATCAGGGACGCACGCACGCCTGTTCCGCGCAGCTCGGCGCGCAGCACTTCGTGCACCGCGCGCAACCCGAACTTCGCGGCAGAGTAGGCCGCGTTTCCCGTGAAGATGGTTCTGTCCGCGATGGAGCCGATCGTCACGATGTGTCCGCTCTTTCGTTCTTTCATGGCCAACAGGAATGCCCGGGCGAACAGAAAGGGTCCGACGAGGTTGGTGTTGATGGTATCGACAAAGAACTCCGTCTTCGTCTCCTCGACGATCGAGACGCCGAAGATTCCGGCGTTGTTGACGAGGATGTCGGGGGCGCCGCCAAGTTCCGTCTCGATTCGCTTCGCTGCGTTCTCCACACTCTTTGGGTCGGACACGTCGCACGCGAGGGGGATCGATCCCTTCAAGCGCTTCGCGGCTTCCTTGAGCTTGGCTTCGTTGCGCGCGATCAGGACGACCCGCACACCGTTGTCAGCGAGAGCCGATGCGATTCCCGCGCCGATTCCGCGGGAAGCGCCCGTTACGACTGCGGTGCGACCGCTAAGCGAAGTGGTCAATCAGATCCATTGTGCGCGAGGCGGAGGAACTCGTCGCGCGTCTTGGGATCTTCGCGGAACGCTCCCCTCAACGACGAAGTGATCGTCTTGGAGTTCTGTTTCTGCACCCCCCGCATCATCATGCAGAGGTGATAGGCCTCGATCACGACGCCGACCCCGGTGGGGTTCAACACACGACACAGGCCTTCAGCTATCTGCTCCGTCAACCGCTCCTGCACCTGGAGACGCCGGGCGTACACGTCGACAATGCGCGGAATCTTGGAGAGCCCGACGATCTTCCCGTTCGGGATGTACGCCACGTGAGCCTTGCCGAAGAATGGCAGCATGTGGTGCTCGCACAGCGAGTAGAGCTCGATGTCGCGCACCATGATCATGTTGTCGTGTTTTTCCTTGAAGATGCCCTTGCCGACGACGTCCTCTGCGCTCGAGGCGTAGCCCTGGGTCAGAAACTTCATCGAGTTGGCAACGCGCGACGGGGTCTTGATCAGGCCTTCGCGCTTCGGATCCTCGCCGATCAGCTCCAGCTCGCGCCGGATCAGCTCCTCGAACTCCTTATTTTCCGTTGTATTCGACATAGTTGTTTTCGGTCTCCCACAGCACGAGCTTGGCAAGCTTACCAGGCGTGACCTGAGGGGCCAGTATTTTCCAGAACGCGATGATGATGTTCTCGGAAGTCGGGATGACGTCCTTCATGAAGGGAACGTCGAGGTTGAAGTTCTTGTGGTCCACGATGTCGACGATCTCGCGCTCGACCACCTTCTTGAGCTGCGAGAGATCGCACACATAGCCGGTCTTTGGATCGATGTCTCCGTCCACCGAAACATCGAGCGTATAGTTGTGCCCGTGCCAGTTGGGGTTGTTGCATTTCCCGAACAGCCGGGCGTTCTCCGCCTCGGAAAGCTGCGGATTGTGGACGCGGTGGGCGGCGTTGAACCGGACTCGGCGGGTGACTGTTACGCGCGACATGTTTAGGGTAAGATACCGCACATAAAGAAGCCCCGCCGCAGGTAGAGCGGCGGAGCTTCAGTTAAAATGGGACGGAGAGGTTTTTTGAAGCCCGGTCGAATTTTTGAGGCCCTCACCACGCCTACCGTCTTCCCCGCACTGGGGCATGACGTCAGCAAAGTTTATTGGACCCACTCGAAGGACTTGTTGGCTCAAAAAGTGAGTTCTCCGCCCCAACGATGATGCAAAAGAATTCTGTTGGTGCAGTCGCATAAAAGACTATTTGAACTTACCGGTCGTCACATTCAAGGTCAACGATACTTCCCATGGATTTAGGCATAATCGCAGCGATCGTAATGCTCATCATATGGGCATTCGTCACGTTCACTACTACGGCTCCCGGATGGATCCATCTCCTGCTCACAATGGGGATGTTTCTGCTCATCTATCGCATTGTCGTTCGAGGAACTCGCGGCGTGGACCGCGGCCGTAAGGATTGATGCGCAACCGCGGGTCGTACTCCTACGGGAGCGAAGGACCCGCTACCGCCGTCGCCGAACAGCCCCAACCCCTTTCGGCGGATAAGAAGAAACCCGTTCTCGTAACGGGTGCGGCCGGACTCGTCGGCATCCATACGTGCCGAGAGTTGTCGAAAAATGGCTGGCAGATAAGAGCGCTCATCAGGGATCCGGCCCGGGCGGCGATGGCACTAGGCCAGCTGCCAGTGGAGTTTCGCGTCGGAGATGTTCGCGATGCGACGACACTGCGCAATTCGCTCAACGGCTGCGGCGCAGTGGTGCACCTCGCCGCGATCGCGATCGAGAAAAAGGGCGAGAGCTACGCCGACTCAAACACGGCGGCGACCGAGCGTCTGATCTCCGCCGCAAGAGCGGAGAGCGTCCACAGATTGATCTTCATGTCGCAGAATGGCGCGGACAGCCGCTCGCCATATCCGTTTCTACACAGCAAGGGAGTCGCGCAGAATTCCGTCAAGACGAGCGGACTCGGCTGGACCATCCTTCGACCATCCGTGATTTTCGGGCCGGAGGATCAGTTCGTGAACGTGCTCGGCCGCTTGATCCGGCTTACGCCCAGGATTTTTCCTCTCCCCGGCGGAGGCACGGCGCGTTTCCAGCCGATTGCGGTTGACGACGTCGCGCGAGTGATCCGTATGTCGCTCGAGAAAAAAGAAACGGTCAATCAGACGTACGAGCTGGGCGGCGCGATTCCACTGACCTTGCGGCAGATGACGGAGCGCATTCTCACGGCGATGGGCACGAACAGGACGCTCGTACCCGTGCCCGTGAAGCTGCTGAGGCCGCTCGTCGCACTCGCCCAACGGCTCTTGCCGAATCCGCCGGTGACGTCGAGCCTGCTGGATCTCCTTGCGCTGGACAATACAGTGGCGAACAATGCGCTCACTGAATATTTCAAGGTTGTGCCGATTCCCTTCGCGGCCGACGAGCTTCAGTATCTCAGGCGCATTACGGCGAGGAACGCGCTCAGGTCGTTGTTCGAGCGTCCGTAGTTGATCCCCGTCATCGCCGTTTCCAACCTCGGCAAGCGCTATGGCCGCACCGTGGCGGTGGACGACGTCTCGCTCGAAGTCTTCGAGGGTGAGATCTTCGGATTGATAGGTCCGAACGGCGCCGGAAAGACCACCACGATGGAGTGTGTTCAGGGCAACCGTGTCCCGGACAAGGGAAAAATCTCGGTGCTCGGCCTCGATCCGCAGCGTGATGCCAACGAGCTCCGGCAGCGGATTGGAGTGCAGCACCAGGAAGCTCACCTTCAGAAGCGGATCAAGGTCTGGGAGGCGGTTGACCTCTGGCGGTCGCTATACCCGAAGGTCGTGGACACCGATGCACTACTTGCCCGGCTCGGGCTCGAAGCCAAGCGCAACGCCTGGTTCATGACGCTCTCGGGCGGCCAGAAGCAGCGACTCTTCATCGCGCTGGCGCTCATTCACGAGCCAGAGGTGGTTTTCCTCGACGAGCTCACAACCGGGCTCGACCCGCAGGCGCGCCGAGCAATCTGGGGGCTGGTGACGGGAATCAGAGACCGAGGGACGACGGTGTTCCTCACGACTCACCTGATGGAGGAGGCCGAGCGCCTCTGCGACCGGGTAGCCATCATCGAGCACGGACGCCTCGTCGAGGTAGGCACGCCCGAAGAGCTGGTACGGAAGCACTCCCCCGAACGGACAGTCGTGTTCACGAGCGACGATGCAAACGTCGGTGAGCGAATGCAGGGGTTGGGCACGGTGGAACGCGCCGAGGGAAACGGAGCGACGTATACGATTCGCGGGACGGGCGACGACTTCGTGACCGAAGTGATCAACATCATCGCGAGAGAGGGTATTCGCGTCCGCGGCTTCCGCACCGAAATCCCAACGCTCGAGGACGTGTTTCTGAAGCTCACCGGCCACGCGATCAGGGACTGACGATGCGACCCCGGTTTCTGCGTGGCTTCTGGAAGCTTACCTGGGTCGAGACGAAGGTGTTCACTCGCGAGCCGATGGGGTTCGTCGCGACGCTCGTGATGCCGTTGGTGGTGTTCATCGTGTTGGGGCGCGCACTCGGCATCGGTAAGCGCGTGCCTGCCTCGGGACTCGACATTCCGTTCAATCCAGCCATCCTCGCGGCAGTGTTGATCGCAATCAGCGCCGTTCAATCTCTCGTATCGATCATCTCGATCTACAGAGAGGGGGGAATTCTCAAGCGGCTGCGCGCCACACCGCTATCACCGGTGACGATCCTCGGAGCTCACGTCGTGGTGAAGCTGTTGTTCACGGTGATCAGCCTCACCCTGCTCCTGCTCGCCGGCCGGCGGCTTTTTCCGGGCGTGATGCAGGTGAACGTGTTCAGCTTCACCGCGGCTGTGCTCCTCAGCACCCTCAGCATCCTGTCGCTCGGCTTCGTAATCGCCAGCGTGGTGCCGACCGCACGATTCGCGCAGCCGATAAGCGGGGCGGTGGTCTACCCGATGCTGGCTTTGTCGGGGTTGTTCTTTCCCGTGGACCGGCTGCCTCGCGCGTTCGAGGCGGTCGCGTACCTGCTTCCGACCACACACGCCGTGGCGCTTCTCCAGGGCGTGTGGGCCGGATCAGGGTGGGGCGCGCATTGGGTGAACGTCGCGGCGCTGCTCGTGCTTTTCGCGGCGTACACCGCACTCTCGACGAGAGTCTTCCGCTGGGAGTGATCGTTCGATCGCTGGAATCGTCATGCCGCCTCTGAACGGCTCTTCGCAGGTAGCGCCGAGGGTATGCCCGCGCCAAACACGCCTGCCGCCAGGGCCAGAATCGCGGCCCAGAGAACGACCAGCTGAAATCCAGAAACAAACGCTTCGTCAATCGCGCGCTGGACAGCGGCTCGTTGTCCGGGCTCAATCGCCACATTCTTCAGCTCGGCGCCAGCCATCTTCGGAAGCTCTTTGCCGATCTCGACGCTCGCCGCCGGTGACAGAGCGAGTCGATCCAGGCGCGGTTCAACTTCCGCGTCGAATCTGTTGGACAGCAAGACACCGAATACGGCAATAGCCAGAAGCCCGGCGACTCGGGCGACCGTATTGTTGATGCCTGACGCTACTCCCGCGCGGTGAGTCTCCACCGCGCCCATGACCGTCGTCGTCAACGGGGCCACGGTGATGGTCATTCCGAACCCGAGCAAGCACACCGCTGGGAACACGGAGGACCAGTAGGAGCCGCTCGTTCCACCGCGCGCGAACAAGCCGATGCCGATCGCCGAGATGACGGGCCCGATCGTGAGCGGAAGCCTCGGTCCGATCCGCGCAACGAGTCCTCCGGCCCATCGCGACAGAGTGAACATGATTATCGCAAACGGAACGAGCGCCGCACCGGCCGCGGTAGCCGAGTAGTGCTGCACCTGAATGAGATCGAGAGGGAGGAGGAAGAACACGACTCCAAGCGCTCCGTAGAGCAGCAAGGTGAGCACATTCGCGAGGGTAAAGGTTCGCGAGCCGAAGAGATCCAGCGGCATCATCGGATTCCTTGCCCGACGCTCCACGATCACGAGCAGTACGAGGCAAAGCGTTCCGAGTCCCAGCGTGCCCAGCACCAGCGGATGGCGCGGACCGAGAGGCGGCCATTCGAGCAGACCGAACACGATTCCACCCAAGCCGAAAACACCGAGCAGCGCCCCGCTCCCATCGATTCGCGCAGTGCGGGAAGGATCGCGACTTTCGTCCATGAAGCGGAGCGACAACGCAACGACGATCGCCGCCAGTGGGACGTTGAGAAAGAATGCGGCGCGCCAGCTCACGTGCTCGATCAGCCAACCGCCTATGACGGGTCCGATTGCAGTCGTGATCGCGCTGAACCCCGACCATGTTCCGATTGCCCGCCCACGGTCGGCATCACTGAACGTTGCACTGATGATCGCGAGGCTTCCGGGGACCAGGAACGCCGCGCCGATCCCTTGCAGTCCGCGGGCAATGATGAGCATGCGCGGCGATGTCGCGAGGCCGCAGAAAATTGAAGCGGCTGTGAAAGACACCACGCCGAAAAGGAATACGCGTTTGCGGCCGAGCTGATCGCCCATCGCTCCGCCGACGAGTATCAGCGCGCCGAGGAAGAGAGCGTACGCCTCGACGACCCATTGGACGTCGGTGATCGTGGCGTGGAGATCGGCTTGTAGCGCCGGCAGCGCGACGTTCACGACGGTCCCGTCGATGAACGTCATGCTCGACGCGAGAATCGTTGCTACCAGGGTCCAACGGCTTGATTTGGACGCTTCTAACTCACGACGAAGACGATGACCGCGGACAGCAAAAATGACCGATCGGCTACTTCCATCCGTGTACATGGAAAGCGTTGTCAGTCGCAGTCCCTCTTACGATCAGCGCCAGCTCTCCGGTCGCCAAATTGTAGCGCATCAGGCTCGCTGGCGTTTCCTGCGCGTCGGCGAATGCCAACTCGGAGCCGTCAGGCGAAAAGATCGGGTCGAGGGCCATTGACGAGGTGGAGATCCGAAGTTGGGATTTCGAGTCGCGCGATGTGAGGAATACACCCACAGCATCCCCCGGATAATCGCAGCCGACCATGCCGACCATTATTGCAATTCGGTTTCCGTCGGGCGACCACGCGTAGCCTTTCACATCTTCCCAGTTCTTGGGGGCACGGATGACGAGCGCTCGGTCTGATCCGTCAGCAAGACTGTGTACCCGCAACCCGAGAGTCGGCGACTCACAACTCGGCTCGTCGTCCGTCCCTTCTGGTGGTTCTTTGAGAGTCGTACGATAAGCGATGTAATTGCCGTCAGGCGAAAAGTTCGCGTCCCAGACAACTTTGGGCGTCTTATGCACGAGCGTTCGCTTTCCCGTCGCCACGTCTAATACTTCGAGCCCCTGAGCAGGGGAATTCACCGCGTGCACTATTCGCGAGCCGTCCCGTGAGAAGCTCAATCCCTGATACCATTTCCCGAGATCGCGAGGGGTACCTCCGACTTCATCAACGGAGACCAGGAATAGATGATCTCCAGTACCCATATCCATCGCCTCGTACCCGATGAAGCGACCGTCGGGTGACCATGCGATCTCGCCGAAATGCAGGCCCGCCGGCAATGTCACGATGTCTCTTTTCGCGCGAGTGTCGAGCGAGAGAAGGCTCAGCGTGCGATCCCCGGACAACACCGCCACTCGCTTGCCGTCCGGCGATAAGACGCCGACAGTAGCTCGGTTCATCAGCAACTGCATTCCGCCGGCCGGGCTCACGAGCCAGAGCTTGCCATACGTATCGACCAGCAAGTTCCCCGAACCAGGACGCGACGTTCCACTCGCTTGTGCTTCGAGCGCGGAAGAAAATCCCAGCACCAGCGCCAGACTACAGTTGACGAACGCTGCTCTCGTTATCACTCCGGTATCACGCGCGACGTCATCACAGTTCCCGCCGGTTCATGAGCTTGACTGCGTAATCCACCGCTCGCGCTGTCAACGCCATGTAGGTGATGCTCGGATTCTGATTCGCGGTCGACGTCATGCATGCGCCGTCGGTCATGAACACGTTGGGCACATCCCACATCTGATTGTGTGAGTTCAGCACCGACGTCTTCGGGTCGCGGCCCATGCGCGCCGTACCGGTCTCGTGGATTACGAGACCCGGCGGGTTGTTCTCCTTGTACGTACTGATGTCGGTCGCGCCAATCGCTTCCAGCATCTCGGTCGCAGTGACGACCATGTCCTCCTGCATCTTCAGTTCGTTATCGCTGTACGCGCAGTGCACCCGTAACGCCGGAATTCCCCACGCATCGACGAGATTCGGATCGATCTCGATGTAGTTCTCGTGGCGCGGGAGCATTTCACCGAATCCCCCAAAATCCATTTCCCACGGTCCGAGGTCACCGATCAGTGATTTCTTGAAGGCGGCGCCGAACCCAGCCATGTGCGCGCCGCGCTCCCAACCCGTTCGCTTCGCCCGGCCCTCGAAGCCGTAACCGCGCAAAAAGTTGGGATGCTTCGTCTTCACGTTCCGGAAGCGGGGGACGTAAATCGCGTCGGGACGCCTCCCGACTTCCTTGCGGTCCTTCGCCCAGGGAAGCGTGCCGCTCGCGCCACCATCCATGATGTGATCCATCAAGTTGTGCCCGAGCTCTCCACTCGAATTACCCAGTCCCGTGGGGAATTCGGCCGTAGCAGAGTTGAGTAGAATGCGCGTTGACTCCAGGGCCGAAGCGCAGAGGAAGATCACTTTTGCGTTGACGTCGAACATCTGCTTGGTGTTGCCATCTACGACCCGGACACCAGTGGCTTTCTTCGTTCGCGGGTCGTAGATGACGCTGTGCACGACACTGAACGGACGCAGCGTCAGCTTGCCGGTCTTCCTCGCCGCGGGCAGGGTCGAGTTGATGCTGCTGAAATACGAGAGCGTTACGCAGCCGCGATAACACGTCCCGCACAAATGACACTTCTGTCTGCCGAGGTGGTCCTCTGTCAGAACGGCGAGCCGCGCGTTGGTGATCAGGCGCTCTCCGCCAAATTTTGTCAACAGGATGTCGCGGCCCTTCTGTTCCGCCGCATTGAGCGGCCAAGGCTTCAGAAATTCACCATCCGGTAGATGCGCGAGTCCCTCGCGTCGCCCCTGAATGCCGACGAACTTCTCGACGTAACTCCACCACGGCGCCATGTCTTTGTACCGGAGCGGCCAGTCGACGGCAACGCCTTCTTTCGCGTTCGCTTCGAAGTCGAGGTCGCTCCAGCGGTACACGCACCGGCCCCACATGATCGACCGGCCGCCAACCTGCCGCCCGCGTATCCATGAGAACGGCTTGTCCGCCGGAAATGAGTACGGGTTGTCGAGATCGTTGACGAAGAACTTACCAGCGTATTCGTCGCACGCGCCGCACTGCCGCTGGATCGGCTGATACCGCTCGAGCCGTTTGCGGTCCCCCATCCCCCGGTATCGCTTGTCATACGTCGGAACGTGCTCGACATAATCGACGGCCGGATCGATCGGGCGACCCGCCTCCAGCACAATCGTCCGAAGTCCGTGCTCCGTCAGCTCTTTCGCGGCCCACCCGCCGGATATGCCCGAGCCGACGACGATCGCATCGTAGGTCAGCGGTGGCATTTTCTCAGACCGCCGGTGTGAACGGCACGTTGCCGTCGTAGCCGTTGAAGAACATCCGCGTCTTCAGAATGTCCTGCTGCACCACCCGGGAAGTGAAATAGCCGTAGACGGTGAGCGCCTTGAGCCGCACGACCGCGTGTCCCGCGCCGGCCTTGTCGGTGCGCTTGACGTCGAGCGTTGTGAACAGCTCCAGTCTCCCCGCCGGCAGCATGTCGACGAAGCGAGGCGTACCAAGCGCGGCAGAGTGCGCGTCAATGTCGGCGAGTCCAGCCAGAAACGTTGCTCGCTCGTCGTCGCTTGCCCATTCGGTGAGAATGAGGTCGATGAACTCGGGCACCTTAACGCTGGTGGCGCCTGGCGTGTCGGTCTCCGGGATTATCATCTCCGCGATCGTCGTCACCAGCGCTTGCTGCTCGCGATTGAGCGTTCTGAACGGCACGTCATCGAGCCGGCGGTGCAGGCTCTCTCCCAATTTGATCGCGGTCTCGGCGTTCCGCGGGAGAAACGGAAGCGCGAGGGCTGCGCCGAGGAAGCTGACAACTTCACGTCTTCGCATGGAGATATTGTGCTCAATTCCCGCCCGACCCGCCACTGCTGTCAGTCGATCTTGACCTTCAGCACCGCCGGATCGGCGGGCGGATAGCGAAGATCCAGATCATCCAGAGCATCGGCAATCGTGCGCGCGACCAGAAAATCGCGGACGTCCTTGTCGTCCGCGGGGACGATGTACCACGGAGCAGACTTGGTACTCGTGTGACGGATCGCTGCCTCGTAGGCCTTGGTGAAATCGTCCCATTTCGCCCTGTCCTCGAGATCACCGACTCGAAACTTCCAGTTCTTCGTCTCGTCCGTGAGCCTGTCCATGAGTCGCCGCTTCTGCTCATCGTGGGAGATGTGCAGCATGAACTTGAGGATGACGGTCCCGTTCTCGCTCAGCATCTCCTCGAACTCGTTGATCTGGTCGTACCGCGCCGTCCACTCCTTCTTGGTGATCGAGCCGTGCACTCTGGGCACGATCACGTCCTCATAGTGTGAGCGGTTGAAGATGCCGATCATCCCCTTCGCCGGAACCTGGGCGTGCACCCGCCACAGGTAATCGTGTCGCTGCTCCAGCTCCGTCGGCGCCTTGAAGCTCGCGACGGTGCAGCCCTGCGGGTTCACCGCGGTGAAGACCTTGCGGATCGTCCCATCTTTCCCCGAAGCGTCCCTACCCTGCAGAACTATCAGCAGGGCGAACCTCCCATCGGCGTAGAGGACGCGCTGCTGATCGGAGATGCGCTTGACCTGCTTTTCAGTGGCGCGCTCCAACTCCTTCCCGGACTTCAGCTCCCCGCGCGCGCGAGCGTGCTTGTCGTCCAGGTCTACGGAATCTTCGGCGTCGACGGGCTCGAGCTTCAAAGCGCCGACCGGCGCGCGCCGCTATCCACCGCTGACGGCCGCGATCACGAAGATCGTGGCTCCATCCCGCGTCGGTGTGCTCAGGCCATTCAGGAAGCGAATGT
>Ga0193698_1000014_pt1 | contig 37815 bp, 35 predicted proteins | sample L3c1metaG_FD_165512 | JGI IMG/M metagenome (GOLD analysis project Ga0193698, IMG submission 165512) | Soil microbial communities from a riparian zone of the East river system, Colorado, United States - L3c1 | ecosystem: Environmental > Terrestrial > Soil > Riparian zone | place: USA: East River... | reverse complement strand
GAGCGAATCACGCCGGGAGCCGTGAAAACCATCGCCAAGTTCCGCTCTGTCGGTATCGCGGTCGTAATGGTGAGCGGAGGTTTGCGCGAGGCGATTCTTCCACTGGCGCGGGAGCTCGGAGTAGATGAAAAGAATGTCCATGCCGTCTCGGTATTCTTCGATGAGAACGGCGGATACGCAGGGTTTGACGACGCTTCGCTGCTCACCCGCCAAAGCGGGAAACGAACTATCGTCGGCCAAATGAAGCTCAAGGGTCCGATACTCGCAGTCGGCGACGGGATGACGGACCTGGAGATCAAGTCAGTGGTCCAGGGTTTCGCGGCCTTTACCGCCTTCACGAGACGAGAGCCGGTGATAGCCCAGGCGGATTTCGTTATCGAGAACTTCGACCAACTCAGGGATCTGATACTCGAATGAGCACGACAAAGAGCTTTGGCACTTTCTTCCTCCCCGGCCCCACCGAAGTTCGTGAGGACGTCATGACCGCGATGCTGCGCCCCATGATTCCGCACCGCGGGGCTGAATTCGAGGCGCTGTTCGAACGGCTTCAGGAGGGACTTCGTCCCGTTTTCAAGACCGATCGTCCCGTCTACATCAGCTCTTCTTCAGCTACGGGCATGATGGAGGCGGCCATTCGCTGCGCGCCGCCCGGACGAATTCTTTGCCTGGTAAATGGGGCATTCTCGGAGCGATTTGCGCACATTGCCTCGACGTGCGGGCGTGATGTCGATCGTTACGACGTCGCATGGGGACAGATCCACACGATACCACAGCTGGACGAAAGGCTTTCGATTCGGAAATACAGCGCGATCACGGTAGTGCATTCCGAAACATCGACCGGCGCGCTGAATGACGTGCGGGCAATCTCCGACTGCGCGCACCGCCACGGAATCTTTTGTCTGATCGACAGCGTTAGCGGAATCGCGGGAGCCGAGCTGCGTTTTGACGAGTGGAAGCTCGATTATGTGCTGACCGGGTCGCAAAAGGCACTGGCCCTGCCACCGGGTCTCTCTTTCGGCGTCGCTTCCGCGGTCTACGTGGATCAGGCAAACGGAACCCATGGCCGCGGCGTCTACTTCGACCTTGTCGAGCTCGATGCCTATGCTCGCCGGAACCAGACACCCAGCACCCCTGCGCTGACACTCCTTTATGCGCTGGAGGTCCAGCTCAAATCAATTGCATCAGAAGGCATGGAAACACGGTGGGCCAGACATAAGGCGATGGCGGCTCGCACCCAGGAGTGGATACAGAAGATCAGCGATGAGACCGGAAAGAAGCTGGGCAACATTGCCCCACTCGGGTCGCAATCACCGACCGTATCGACGATCAGGCTTCCATCTGATCTTCCGGCGGAAGGTTTTACGACCGCGGTTGGCCGGCACGGGATCGTGGTCGGCAACGGCTATGGCAAGCTCAAGAGCTCGACCTTCCGCATCGGTCATATGGGCGATCACACTGTGGAGTCCGTCGAGCGCTGTCTCGCAGCGTGCTCGAGTGTTCTGCGCACTTGACCCAGATAGCAGTCTCGAACGCCGGCGTCGAGTTCGGCGCATCGAGGATATTTGAGGGAATCACCTTCACCGTCGGTGAGGGAGAGCGCTGGGCATTCCTCGGCCGGAACGGAAGTGGAAAGACAACGCTCTTTCGGCTGATTACTGGTTCGCAGCAGCCAACCGAGGGCGCGATCACGCGTCAACCAGGGCTTCGTCTCGCTCTCCTCGAACAGCACCGCGATTTTGGCGGCGCTGAGACAGTGTGGCAAGCCGGTGCTGGTGAATTTGCCGATCTCCTGGCGCTCGAGCGCTCGCTATCGGACCAGGCCAATGTGCTGGCGGAGGTTGGAGAGGCGGCAACGCCTCAGCTGCTCGCCAGGTACGACCGCGACCTCGAGCGTTTTGATCGCGAAGGCGGATATACTTTCGCTCCTCGGGTCGATGCAGTGTTGCAAGGACTCGGCTTCGACGCGGAGAAGGCTCGAACACAGCCACTCGAGCAGCTGAGTGGTGGTGAGCGCGGGAGGCTGGGACTGGCTCGCCAGCTGGTTAGTGCTGCCGACGTACTTCTCCTGGATGAGCCAACCAATCACCTCGACCTGGAGACAACGCGCTGGCTCGAGGACTATCTCCGCAATACGCAGAAAACAGTGTTGTTGATCAGCCACGACCGCGCGTTCCTCGCCAACGTGGTCGATCATGTTCTCCACCTGGAGGGAGGAGGCGCTGTCGCGTACAGCGGAGGTTACGAGGCCTTCGTGTTGCAGCGGGCCGAGCGAAGACTCAGCCAGGAGCGGGCGTCGGAAAAGCAGCGAAAGGTGATCGCCGAGGAGGAGGATTATATTCGGCGCAACCTCGCCGGGCAGAATTCAAAGCAGGCGAAGGGCAGGCGTAAACGGCTCAGCAGAATGCCTCGAATAAGCGGCCCGACCGCCGATGAAGGCAGTTCAATGGGACTGAGGCTCGATATGTCGGAACGAGGCGGCGATCAGGTTGCGATCGCACGTGATGTCACACTGGCGGTCGAAGGGCGGACGCTCATTAAGGGATTCACCGCCACAATTCAACGCGGAGAGATCGTCGGCTTTGTAGGTCCGAACGGAAGTGGGAAATCGACGCTTTTGCGCGCGCTTGTCGGGGACCGTCAGCCTGCGTCCGGAGAGCTGAGGATCGGCGGCTCGGTTCGCCCGAGCTACTACCGGCAGGACATGGCGCAGGTGCCTATCGATCGGACCCTCTACGACATCATCAATGAGCTACGGCCGCAGTGGGAACGGAGAATGATCCAGGGTCACTTAGCCCGGTTCGGCTTTTCAGGCGACGAAGCTCAGCGCCGCGCCGAGACGCTCTCCGGCGGAGAGCGGGCACGCGTCGCCCTGGCCATGATGGTGCTGACAAAAGCGAATTTTCTCGTGCTCGACGAGCCGACGAATCATCTGGACATTGAATCTGTGGAAGCACTCGAGGATGCTCTCGAAGAATACGAGGGAACGATCCTGCTGGTCAGTCACGACCGGGCGATGCTCGAGGCGCTTACATCGAGGGTGTGGATTCTCCACGATCAACACATCACCGATTTTCCCGGCTCCTTTACGGAGTGGGAGGAACAAAGCCGGGAGCGCGAGCACGCCGCGGCTGTGGCGTCGGCGGAGCAGGAATCCCTGCGGAGAGTCAAGGAGCGCAAGACAACCCGAAGGCGGGAAGTGCAGGGAGACGACAGTCGCACCGCACTCCGGGAGCTGCGCCAAAAAGTGGAAGATTCCGAGAAGGAAGTGGCCGCGCTCGAGAGCAGAGTTGCGGAGCTCACGGCGCTGCTCGAGGATCCAGAGCTCTATACGACTCGCGAAGGAACCGAACGATCAATCATTGCGGGAAAAGAGCTCGATTCGCTGCGCCGGAAGCTAGATACCGCGATCGAGGCGTGGACAACCGCGACCGAGCGGGCCGAGCAATTTCAGAGATCTGATCCCGTCAAAACTCGCCGATAAAACCGATCTCGACCTCGAGATTCTGGTTGAACTGCTCCCGCACCTTGGTTTGCGCGATTGTGATCAGCTGACGGACATCTTTCGCGGTTGCCTTACCGAGATTCACCATGATGTTGGCATGGATGTGTGAGATTTGCGCATCGCCGTGGCGGAAGCCCTTCAATCCGACCTGGTCGATCAGGCGACCAGCTCCAACTCCTTCAATTTTTTTGAAGATCGAGCCAGCGCTGGGATGATACTCGAGCCATGGGTGCTTGCCGCCTCTCCAGCTCAGATTTTCCTGCATGATGCGATGCATCACCGCCTTGTCGCCCGGATTGAGCTGAAATGTGACGGCCAGAGCGATATCCCGTTGCTTATGGAGAGTGCTGGTGTCGTATCCGAACTTCATGTAATCCCTGTCCACAGTCTCCAGCTTGCCGTCGTGGGTCAGCAGCTCCGCCGATTGAAAGATCTCGGCGATGAACATCGTTCGCTCCCGCTCCGGTGCCGGCGATAGAAAATGGAGATTCTGCCACACCGCCCCTCCAACAGTGCTCGGGATGCCAACGTAATGCTCCAGTCCGGACCAGCTCCGCTCAACGGCCTGGGGGATGAGTTTTGCCATGACGGCACCGCTCTCGACCCATAGTCTGCCGTCGTCAAAGAACTTGAGGTGGCTCGAAGTGTTACGGATGACAAGTCCGCGGAATCCCTTGTCGCCAACGAGGATGTTGGCACCCAGGCCGAGCACGAAGTAGTCGATGCCGAATTCCCGGGCGGCGGTCACTGCCCCTGCCAGATCCTCGGTGGATGTTGCATCGTAGAAGAGATCGGCTGGACCGCCGATACGGAACGTGGTGTATTGACCAAGAGGCTCATCACGCTTGAGCCTTTTGACGTCCAGGCGAGTTTTCAATTGCCCGTAGGAGTCCGAGCGGGCTTTTCCAGAATCTGACATGTCCGAAAGAAATGGTGTCCTGAGGTGCTGCGCTACTCTTGTGCTGCTCGCATCCGCGCTCGCTCCCATGCAGGCGTGGGGCCAGCGAGCAGAGCTCGAGAAGATCATTCAGCGCAAGGTGCTCTCGAATGGTCTCGAAGTCATAGTGGTCGAGAATCACGGCGTTCCGCTGGCGACAATCGAGATCGATGTCAAGAATGGATCGTTCACCCAGTCGCCGGAATACGAAGGGCTCGCTCACATGTACGAGCACATGTTCTTCCGCGCGAACACCAAATACACGGAGCCGAACGAGTTCTGGGATCGCGCCTCTGATCTGGGCGCCGTCTTCAACGGCTCGACGCAGGAAGAGCGCGTCAACTACTACATGACCGTCCCGGCCGAGAAACTGGGAGATGGAATTCAGCTTCTGGCATCGGCGATCCGGGGTCCGCTGTTTCGACGCGACGAGCTGGAACGCGAGCGTCAGGTTGTCATTGGAGAGTATGACAGGAACGAATCGAGCCCATTCTTCGCGCTTCAGCGCGAAATCGACCTGAAACTCTATCCCGGAAACTACAGCCGCAAGAATACGATTGGTGACAGGCAGATTGTGCTGACCACCACGCCGGAGAAAATGCGGACCATCCAGAATAAGTACTACGTTCCAAACAATTCCGTTCTGATCGTGTCAGGCGACGTGAATCCCGCGATGGTGTTCTCATTCGCTGAACGCGAGCTGGGAGCGTGGAATCGCGGGGCCGATCCATTCGTGGCCGATCCAGTCCCGCCAATTCCTGCTTTGCAAAAGAGCGAAGGCGTGGTCGTCGAAGCACCTGTAGGAGCGGTGACGGTCCAGGTGCAGTGGCAGGGGCCGAGTGTTGGACAGGACCCGAAGTCAACGTATGCCGCGGATGTTTTCTCGGACGTGCTCAACGACCCCCGATCCGAGTTTCAGCAAAAGCTCGTTGACAGCGGTCTGTGGCAGGCGCTCGGAGTGAATTACTACACGCTGAATCACACGGGACCCATCACGATCAGCGGACAAACTTCACCGGAGCAGCTCCGCGACGCTGTGGCCGCCCTCTACGGCGAGATCGCCAAATTCGACACGCCGAACTATTTCAGTGCAGAAGAACTGGAAGCCGTAAAAGCACATCGAGCCGTAACTTCTGCGTTCGACCGGGAGCGCGCCTCAGGATTCGCCCACACACTCGGTTTCTGGTGGAGCGTTGCCAGCCTCGAGTACTACATGGGCTACGTGGACTACATGGCGCAGCAATCCATTGGAGATCTACGCGCGTACGCACGTCGCTACATCGTCGGCAAACCACACATTGCGGGAGTTCTCATCGCACCGGAAGCCAGGCAGTCACTAAAGCTCGCGCCCGAAGACCTCGTATCCGCGGGGACGCGCTAATGCTGCTCTCGATTGCGCTGGCGATGGCATCGCTTACCACCAGCTTCGACGTCTCAGGAGTTCACGTGATCCTGAGGCAGAACAACGCCAACAATGTCGTCGCGGCCAACCTCTATCTGCTGGGCGGCGCACGCCAGGTTACGGAACGCGACGCCGGGATCGAGCCGCTCTTGCTCGACGTATCCGAGCGTGGCACCCAGCACTATCCGAAGAACTCGCTGCGCCGCGCGATGTCGCGCCTGGGGAGCGAGATAGTAGTTGCGCCGAGTGCCGACTGGACGCTGTTCGGCATACGCTCGAGCACCGAGGTGTTCGACTCGACGTGGGCGATCTTTGCGGACCGCGTGATGCATCCGATACTCGCGAAGGCGGAAGTAAACCTGGTGAAGTCCCAATACCTGTCGGGGATAAGACAGCGCCGGGACGATCCGGATGCCCTCGCGAGCTACCTGGCGGACAGCATTACCTTCGTCGGCCATCCGTACTCCGTCTCCGTGAGCGGGAATGAGCAATCGCTCCAGGCTGCCGACTCAGCGGCGCTCCGCGGCTACCACCGGACGCAGTTCGTGACGTCGCGAATGCTACTCGTCGTGGTCGGAAACATTGATCGCGCGCACATCGAGCGGCTCGTGAATCAATCGATTGGGCAGCTTCCCCGCGGCGAATACAAGTGGACAGCGCCGCCTCGGATACCAGAATCGCCGACCGCGGTAGTGATCGAGAGGCGCATGCTTCCAACCAACTACATACTCGGCTATTACAGCGGTCCACTCGCAAACGGACGCGACTACCAGGCGCTGAGGGTGGCCACCTCGGTGCTGACGGGACGAATGTTCGCCGAGATTCGAACGCGCCAGAACCTTACCTACGACGTTCACGCGCCGTTCGTCGATCGTGCAGCGACCGCGGGCGGGCTCTACGTCTCCACCGTTTCGCCCGACACGACGTTGAAGCTCATGCGGGCAGCGATCGTCGATCTTCAGCAGGGAACGCTCGATCCAGGCGGCCTCAGACAGCTCGAGGAGCAGTTCATTACCGAGTATTTCCTGGACAACGAAACCAACGCGGCGCAGGCTGACTTTCTTGCCCGGTCGGAACTATACGAAGGCGATTACAAGGAGGCTGACCGGTTCGTCGACGAGCTCAAGCGCGTAACACCGGAAGACATCCAGCGTGTAGCGAGGAAATACATGAAGGGCTTTCGCTTCGCGTACGTCGGCGACCCATCGAAGCTGAATCCGCGGACAATCAGTTTGTTCTGATGGCTCCGGCGCACCGGAGCTGTCACTCGGAGAACTCGTCCGCGACGGCCCACGGATCCATCGCTCCACTGTAGAGGCCCATTCCGATGATGGCGGCCGCCACCCCGCGATCCGCCAGGGCGCGCAGGTCGCCAATACTTCCGAGCCCGCCGGATGCGAAGACCGGAAACTCGGCCGCATCGGCGATGTCTTCCATGAGTGGCAGGTCCGTACCGCGCATCGCTTCCTCCCGATGGACGGCCGTCACCAATACACCTGCCAGCGGCAGCCCGTTAAGATCCTCGACGAGATCCAGAACGAGCTTTGGCTGGATGCGGGTCCAGCCGTGGGACAGAACCTTTCGATCGCGGACATCGGCTGCTACGATGATGCAGCTCGGAAAGTCGGTGCTCACGTCCACCAGCCAGTCGAAATCTTCCAGCGCCCGGGTTCCGATTACAACTCGTTGAGCTCCATCCGCGAGAAACTGGTGGATCGAATCCCTGCTTTTGATTCCGCCGCCCACCTGCACCTCGACATCGGTTGCAGCCAGGATTGCCTGAATCTCGACGGCGTTGTTTCCACGTCCCGCTACCGCATCGAGGTCGACGAGGTGGAGATGTCGGAAACCGTACTGTCTCCAGGCGATGGCAACCCCAACGGGATCGGGGATCCGGATGACTTCCTCATCATAAGAACCGGCGGCGAGCTGTACGCACGCGCCTCCGCGCAGATCAAGCGCGGGAATTGCGATCACTGGGGCCGTTTTCCTGTAAGGGCACGAATCATGAGAGGCGGAAAGTGCTGCAACGATTGCGTGTTAGCGAGCTTGTGAATAAATTCACAATCTCTGAAGTAAAGCAGATTTACCCTTGTTAGTGCACTAGTGTACGGCTCTGGGAGGCCACAAAAGATGCGGTTCTACGGATTCGCGGTTGCTGTTGGAGTACTCTCGCTTGGCGCGTGCGCCGGCGGAGAGCAGAAGCCAGCTGACACGACACATGTTGCAGTTGATACGAGCACGACGACGAACACGACCACGACGACCACTCCAGCCGGTTCGAGCACCTCGGGCGCGGCCACGTTAGCTCCTGTGACCGGAGCCACCAAGACGGTGAACATGGTCGGCGATGCGAAAGGCTACCGGTTTGAGCCCGCCAACTTCACGATCAAGCAGGGTGATGCCGTCAAGTTTGTCGTAGTGAGCGGCGGCCCCCACAACGTCGCCTTCGACCCCGCAACGATCCCCGCAGATGTGAAGGGGCAGCTCGATGCAAATATGGGAACCGACAAGATGGGAGAGCTCTCGAGCAACATGAAGATGAATCCGGGCGAGTCGATTACGGTTTCGTTCGGGAACATCAAGCCGGGACAGTACCCGTATCACTGCACGCCGCATCTCGCGCTCAACATGAAGGGCGTCATCACGGTTCAGTAGCCTGAACGCTGATCGAGTGGAAGTGGCGGGGGCGAAAGCTCCCGCCGCTTTTACATCCATGATCGCGATGCCTCGAAAGGGCGCTTAGATTGTATGATCGATAGGAGCTATAATTGTGATCTGGTCCCTTCCGTCGTGATCTCCCAGCTCGACCGGACTCCCGCGTGCGCGCCATGCCCATCGAACCTCTGAGCCATGAACGTTCATAGTATTGCGCGGATGAGCGGAGGCTCTGCCTATCTGTGGATGGCAGCGCGGGCGAGGAATGCGCTTCGTCGCGTGATGGTGTTCGGGATCGTGGGCGGCATAGTATTCATCGCCGCGCTAATCGCATTCGTCGTGGTTCCGAGGAATGCATCGAGGAAGGCGCTCGCGGTAGCGTCGAGGATCGAAGCGCGCACCGATTCTTCGCCGGCAGTAGCCACCAGGGATCGCTTTCTGGCCGAAGCGAGGATCACTGACTCGATATTGAATGCGGCCCGGGTGGCGGCGATGCCGATCGTAACTCCCGTCATCGACACCTTTCCGCCGGCTGTCCGTGCGCAGCGTGATTCGCTCAATGCGGAGCTTGCGACGCTCAATCGCTTGATCGACAGGGCCGAAAATTCCCCCCTCCCGACGTCATACCGTGCTCTCGCCGCTTCGCCCGCGGTAGCTGCGGATCCGAGGGTGCGAGTCCTGCTCGATTCGCTCGCGACGGTCGAGCGCGACAGGAATGCATTCGGCGCGGTCGGAGCAGTGGATCCGGTCTATCTGTCGTTGACATCGAGGGCCAATGCAATTGGCCGGTCGATCCAGGGAATCGCCGATGCGAAAAGGGGCGAAGTCCGGGGAAAGCTTGCACTCATTCGACCGACGGCACCGCCCGTAGTAAGACCCAAAATATCGGTTGATACCACGGCACTCCTGGCGCGAAATGCTGCCGCTCAACAGGGGTACACGGCAGCGGTCAAACAGCTTGACCAGATCAATCAGAAAAATGCGAGAATAGACCGCGAATCAGCACGAGCGCGGGAACTGGCGAACGTAGGTGCTCCGCCCTGGGCAATGCTTGCAGCAGCAGTGGTATTGGCGCTCGCTGTCGGTTTCGCCGCATCCTTCGGAACCGAGCTGAGGCGCCCACACATCGCCGACCCGCGTGAGGCGGAACAGATCAGTGGGACCAGAGTGTTGACAGTGATCAAGCCGCCGGAAGTCGTGGTGGAGCGAAGTCGCCGCCAAGCCGACGTCGAAGCGCCCCCGCTCATCGATGTCGTCTCCGAGAGCTATCGAACTCTCTACCTGCACATCGCTTCGGTTGAAGCGAGTGTTCCGATCGTCACGATCACCGGTGACGATCCCGGTATCGTGGCGACTGTTGCTTCCAATCTCGCTGCATCCGCGGCCTACGAAGCCCGAAGCACTCTCCTCGTCGACGTCGATCCAACGACCTGTAGTGTGGCAAGCGTGTTGAGGATCCGGCCGGATCCAGGACTCTCAGGAATAATCACTGGAAACGCCACCTGGCCCGAGGCGATTGTCCCGACGACCATTGGCCGGGACCGCCCGCTCGATGTGCTTCCGAGCGGCACGAGGCGCGCCGGAATGCCGGAACCAGATGTCGTCGAAGAGGTGCGCAAGGAGCTGGCGCGGATGCAGCGCCGCTACGATTTCATCATCATCACGGCTCCAACCAGCTACGTTCAGCGCAGCGCTGGCAGCATCATACCTGCCCCGGACGTAATACTGTGTGCGCGGATCGCGCATACGACTGTCGGCGGGCTCAAGAGTGCGGTCGACAGCCTTCGTGGAGCCGACATGCGAATCCACGGACTCGTGCTTTGGGACGCGGAGATGCCGCAGCTGGAGACTCGTGAAGAGATGCTAGGCGCTACACGTCAGTCAGGTGCGTTCCAGCCCGAGCTAGCCACGGCACAGTAGCCGCGATGGCGGAAGCAATCCCAGATCTACGAAACGTGCCCAAGCCTCGCGCGTACGCCGAGCTCAAAGGGCATATGGAAGCCATCCTCGACGGTGTAGATGACCAGGTGACTGCCATGGCAACGATGGCTACGCTCGTACACCACGCTTTCGGTCACCTGTGGACAGGGTTCTATCGAGTGGTCGAGCCGGGCCAACTCCTCCGCGTCGGACCCTACCAGGGAAGCCTCGGCTGCCTCGACATCGCGTTCGGGCGGGGTGTCTGTGGAACCGCTGCAGCGGAGTCAAAGACGCAGATCGTTCCTGATGTCGAGAAATATCCGGGACACATCACCTGCGATGCCCGATCGCGATCGGAGATCGTCATACCTGTTTTCGGGCAGCAGGGTGATCTAATCGGTGTTCTCGACGTAGATTCAGATCGTCTGAACGCGTTCGACGCGGAAGACGCACGCGGGCTCGAGCAGCTCGTGTCCTGGTTCGCACAGTGAGTCAATGACAGTCACCGGCTATTCCGACGTTATCAACCACGCGTTCGCATTCGCCGCGAAGCATCACGACCGCCAGGTCCGGAAAGGAACGAAGCTTCCCTACCTTACACACCCCGCGAACGTGGCCGTGATCCTCACCCGGTATGGCTGCGACAACGACACCGTCGTAGCGGGAATTCTTCACGATGTAATCGAGGATTGTGTGCGGGACGGGTACACGCGCGCGATGCTGGAACAACGAATCGGCGACAAGTTCGGGCCGGACGTTCTGGATACAGTGCTCGGCGTTACATATCGCCGTCACGACGATGAAGGCGTGGAGCTTTCCGCGGAGGAGCGGAAATCCGACTATCTCGATCGCTTGTCAGAGGCCAACGAAAAAGCGCGCTGGGTCTGCGCGGCCGACAAGGTTCACAATGCGTCGTCGATCATCGCGGATTTACGAAGGACGATCGATCCGGAAACGGTTTGGAATCGGTTCGGCGGCGGCAAAGCTTCAACTGCCGGTTGGTATCGGCAGGTTTACGAGCGACTCCGCGAAGTAGGGTTCGACGCTCCGATCATGGCCGAGCTCGATGCGGTTTCGGGTGATCTTAAGAAGCTGGCCGGCTGACTCCTAGCGCGCGCCAACGGTGGCGCGCTCACCGTAAGTCTTTTCGACGTAGTCGTCCAGAATCCGCAGGAATTCCGGCACAATCGCTTCCCCTTTGAGCGTCACCATCAATTTGCCGTCGACGTAGACTGGCGCCCTTGGCTCCTCGGATGTCCCGGGAAGCGAGATGCCGATGTTGGCGTGCTTTGATTCACCCGGGCCGTTAACGACGCATCCCATGACGGCGACCTTCATCTCGATCACACCTGGATAGCGCTCGCGCCAGGCGGGCATCTGGTCTCGCAGATAGGTCTGAATGTCTTCAGCCATGTGCTGAAAGAAGGTGGACGTCGTACGGCCGCAGCCGGGACAGGCGGTAACCTGGGGATTGAAGCTCTGAAGCTCGAGAGACTGCAGAATCTGCTGGGCGACATGAACCTCCTCGGTCCGGTCGCCACCCGGCTTCGGGGTCAATGAGACGCGGATCGTGTCCCCAATCCCTTCCGACAGAAGAATCGAGAGGGCCGCAGTACTGGCGACGATTCCTTTCGAGCCAAGACCTGCCTCGGTAAGCCCAAGGTGCAGCGGATAGTCGCAACGAGCAGCGAGCTGCCGGTAAACGGCAAGCAGGTCCTGAACTCCCGATACCTTCGCCGAGATTATGATGCGGTCGTGACCGAGCCCTGTCTCCTCGGCGAGGGCGGCGGACCTCAGCGCGCTTTGAATCATCGCCTCGATGTAAACTTTCTTCGCCTCGAGCGGCTCCGCGGCGCGCGCATTCTCGTCCATGAGGGTCGTCAGCAGATCCTGGTCGAGCGAACCCCAGTTGACTCCGATCCTTACCGGCTTTCCATTGTCGAGCGCGATCTGGATGATGGTGCGGAAATTCTCATCCCGTCGTTTTCCGCCGACGTTGCCGGGATTGATGCGATACTTGTCGAGTACCTTCGCCGTGGCGGGATACTTGGCCAGCAGCAGATGACCGTTGTAATGGAAATCACCAATGAGCGGAACCACGATTCCCATGTCGGTCAGGCGGCTGGCGATCTCGGGAACAGCACGGGCCGCTTCGTCGTTGTTCACTGTGACGCGTACGAGCCGGCTCCCTGCGCGCGCAAGATCGGCCACCTGAAGAGCGGTGGCAGCCGGATCGGCGGTGTCGGTGTTGGTCATCGACTGCACGACGATCGGATGAGCGGAGCCTACAGGGACTCCGCCGACGAGGGCAGTCGCGGTTTGTCTTCGCGTTACGGTGGGCAACTGTGCTTGCGTGTGATGAATTTGAAAGCTAATTCCCTGGCCTGAGCGGTGCATGCGACCAGGAAGCACCCTTCCCTGACATACTTACGGAGTTCAGATGGCTGATACCCCGGATACATCGGATATCCCTGACGCGCCGGAGCCGCCGCCTCCTCCGGCTCCAGTAAAAAAGAAGCGCAACAAAGTACTGATAGTTCTTTTTGCCCTGCTCCTGATTCCGGCGGTCGTTGTCGCGTTGTGGATCTGGGTGACCCTGGGTTACACCTATGCGGTTGGAGAACGAGCCGGGTACGTGCAGAAGATCTCGAAGAAAGGATGGCTCTGCAAAACGTGGGAAGGTGAGCTCGCCATGGCAAATCTGCCCGGAACAATGCCGCAGATCTTCTCCTTTACCGTCCGGAGTGACTCGATTGCGCATGTAATCGAGCAGAACGCCGGGAAACAGGTGTCACTGACGTACGAGCAGCATCGGGGGATCCCGTCATCGTGCTTCGGGGAGACCGAGTACTTCGTGACCAGGGTTAGCAGGCTGGGCCCATGAATCTGTCTATTGTCTGCTCAGCCGGACCTTGCTATTTTTTCCGCCAAGTCGAGCTGGGCGGGTCCGGGGCTTCAAGGCTCTGAATCATCCCACTCAAATCCAATGCGGGGTTAGTGAGACCCGCGTATCAGATTGTCGAGGGTCGGGCGTGTTCCGCTCCCCAAGACACAAATTTTCCAGGAGCAGGAAATGCGTACGACCGGCAAAGTGAAGTGGTTCAACGACGCGAAGGGCTTTGGTTTCATCACCCCAGACAACGGGCAGAAGGATTGCTTCGTTCACTACAGCGCAATCTCGGGCTCGGGCTTCAAGTCCCTCGCCGAAGGCGACGCGGTAGAGTTCGACATTGTCGAGGGTCAGAAGGGTCCGGCTGCCGAGAACGTGACGAAGGCTTCCTAAAGCCGCGTCAGCTTCACTGGCACAATCTGGCGGGGCGTCTCAATCGAGGCGCCCCGTTTTGTTTGCGGGAGGACGACCACGGCGTGGAACGGGCGCGACCTCGACGGCGTTCTCCAGGCGTTCGAGCAAGCTGGCTTGAAACGTTGGGAGATTGATCTCGACACTCAGACCTTCGCTGCGAACGTGTCGTCCATTGCCCTCGATGATGCCCTCGGCGATCGATATCGCCCGGGTTGTGGAAACCCCGAGCTCATGGATGAGAAGGGCGGTCAGGGCGAGGGTAAGAAGACCCTCAACGCTGAGTCGTCTGGCGATGCCCTGCCGTTCCTGGCGGATGCCGCCGATCTTGTTGTGGGAGAGAACATTGTCCACCCACTTGATAGGCATTCGCAACGCAACTGCAGCAGTGGCAACGGTATAGGCGCGAGGCATTAATAATCCTAGCAGTAAAGGATATTAAATGCCAGAGCGCCCTCTCAGACCAGTCGGTCTCGTTTGTCTGGTTTCGGCATCACTCAACGCTATATTGCGCGCTCGCCGATTCGGATCGGCCAACACAATTCGGGCACAATCATGAAGCGGCTTCTTCGAGTATCGGCTCTCGCTCTCGTCATCTCCCTGGCGTTTTCTCTTCCGTTGTTGGGGCAGAAGACCTACGCGCTCGGCGCAGGAGGAGGTGGCTCGATTCCCGTCGGCCGACTGAGCGACACGCAGAGCACGGGCTACAATGGAATAGTGGTACTGGCCATCGGTGTAGCTGAACTTCCCATCGGGATAAGATTCGATGGGATCTACAACAAGTTCGCTTTCCGAACTGCTCCCGTCGGCAGTCCGGTTGCGTCTGACCTTCGCGTCGTTGCAGCGCTCGGCAATCTGCTGTTCGCGTTCTCGGGGACGAGCGCAAAACCCTACGCTCTTATCGGCGGCGGTCTCTACAATACGAAGGGAGATGTCCCGGGCGCGAAATCCGAAAACAATTTTGGATTCAACGCCGGCCTTGGAGCGACTTTCGGGGTTGGCCCGCTCGCAGCCTTTATCGAGTCGAGATACCACAGCATCTCTCGAAACGCTGCAAAGGGTGGAGTGATTCAGTTCGTTCCGATCACGATCGGACTGCTGTTCTGATTCGCATGTAAAAAAAAGGAACGCCATCCAAGCCGGATGCGTTCCTCGAGCAGCTTGTCCCTGGCCTACACCACCCGAAGCACGAGCTCGTTCCCACGTGCAGCGTCGGTGGGTGGCTGCAGCGCCTCACGCGCGGCGCGGAGCTGAGCGCTCACCGCTGTTGGGCCAGTGCCGCCGGGCACGTCGCGTCGCGCTACCGAGCGTGCCGGCTCGAGCCAATCGAGCACATCATCGCTGAAGAGTGGATGCGCCGATTTGAATGACGAAAGCGGCAGTGCATCCAGCTCGCAACCTTCCCGCTCGCTCTCACGGATAAGCGACCCGATCGCGGAATGAGCATCGCGGAAGCTGGCTCCCTTCTCCACCAGATAATCAGCGAGGTCCGTTGCCATCATGCTGCTCGACAGCGCCGCACGCATCCGCTTTGCGTTGAAGCGAATCTCCTGGAGCGCGCCTGCCACAGCCGGAAGAACGAGGAGAATGGTATCAACGGCGTCAAAAAGCACGCGCTTGTCGTCCTGAAGGTCCTTGTTGTAACCGCTCGGCAATCCCTTGAGCGTTGCCAGCAGCGTTGCCAGATCACCGATTGCACGAGCGCCCGACCCGCGTGCAAGCTCCAGAGCATCGGGATTGCGCTTCTGCGGCATCATGCTCGAGCCGGTGGTGAATGCATCTCCGAACTGAACGAATCCGAATTCGCTGGACCCGTAGATGATCAGATCCTCGGCGAGCCGCGAAAGATGGGTCGCCATCATCGCCACGACGAACAAAAGCTCGGCGACGAAATCACGATCACCAACGGCATCGATGCTGTTCTGTGAGACGGAAGAGAAACCAAGGCTGCCCTGCAGAAGCACGCGTGAAATCGGAAAAGCACAGCCAGCAATCGCTCCTGACCCCAGCGGTAGCACCGCGGCGGCGCGTGACGCGGAAGCAATGCGGGCCCGATCGCGCTCCAGGGGCCAGAAGTGTGAAAGCATCCAGTGCGCGGCGGATACGGGCTGAGCCCGCTGCATGTGGGTGTACGCCGGCATCAAGAGAGTTTCGAGCGCCCCGGCATGATCGACCATGACCTGCTGCAACGAGCGAGCAGCGGCATCGAGCTTGGTGCAGGCATCCATCGACCAGAGGCGGGTTGCAGTGGCAACCTGGTCGTTACGACTGCGGCCGGTATGCAGCTTGGAGGCAACGTCACCCGCCTCTTCGTGCAGCATCCTGTCGATCATCGTATGGACGTCTTCGTCCGAGGGCAGGGGGGCGGCTCCCGCCAGAAGCTTCTGACCGACAGCAGCGAGACCACGCTCGATCGTTTTGCTTTCCTCGAGCGTCAGGACGCCGGCGCCCCACAGAGCGACTGCCCAAGCCTGCGATAGATTGATATCGAACGGCCAAAGCCGGTAATCGGTGCCGATCGACCGGTTGAGGGCGTCGAGTGCGGCCGCGGTAGGAACCGCAAACCGTCCTCCCCAGAGCTTGTGCGAAGTGTGATCTGACACGGCTAACCCGTTGCCGGTCAAGCTATTGCGAGAGTCGCCGATTCGTGCGACTCGGACTTTGCCTCGCTCTCCCGACGCGCGGCAGCCATCTCCTGGTCTCGAATCGCGCGAACCCGGGCGGACAATCCGTAGAGCCGGATGAACCCCGCGGCGTCGCTCTGCTGGTAGACGTCGTCTTCTCCGAAGGTGACGAAGCGCTCGTCGTAGAGAGCGTACTCGCTCTCCCGTCCGACAACTGACGCCGTTCCCTTGAACAGTCGCAACGTGACTGAGCCGGTGACGCGCTCCTGCGTGGTGTTCACGAAAGCGTCGTAGGCCTCGCGCTCGGTCGTCCACCAGCGACCCTCGTAAACGAGATCCGCATAGCGAGGGGCGATGAGGTCTTTCGCAGCAAGTGTGCGCCGGTCGAGGACAAGCTGCTCGAGCTCGCTGTGTGCTGAGTAGAGCAGGGTACCGCCGGGAGTCTCGTATACCCCGCGCGACTTCATTCCGACGAGACGGTCTTCGACAAGATCGATGCGCCCGATACCATGGCGTCCTCCGATGGTATTCAGCGCGACGAGCAGATCAACAGCATCGAGCTCGGCACCGTTGACTGAGACCGGAGTACCGGCCCGGAACCCGATCGTAACCTCCTCGGGCTGGTCTGGTGAGTCTTCGGGTGCCGTGGACATCATGAAGAGGTCGGCCGGCGGTGCGAGCGCAGGATTCTCGAGCACTCCGCCCTCGTGAGAGATGTGCCAGACATTGCGGTCCCGCGAGTAGATCTTGTCTCTCGTCGCAGTTACCGGAATCTTGTGGGACTCGGCGTACGCGATCGCGTCCTCACGGCTTCGGATATCCCACTCGCGCCACGGCGCGATGACGGGGAGATCCGGTGCAAAAGCGGCATACGTCAGCTCGAAGCGAACCTGATCGTTGCCTTTGCCGGTGCAGCCGTGGGCGAGTGCATCGGCGCCAACCCGGCGGGCAATCTCAACCTGGCGACGCGCGATCAGAGGGCGACCCATGGAAGTGCCGAGCAGGTACTTCCGGCCATAGATGGCACCGGCACGCAGGGTGGGCCACACGAAATTCTCGACGAACTCCTGACGGAGATCCTCGACATAACACTCATCCGCACCCGAGGCGATCGCCTTGGCGCGCACGCCCTCGAGCTCGTTTCCCTGGCCGATGTCCGCGGCGATGCAGATTACGCGTGCACCGTACCGCTCCTTGAGCCACGGGACGATTATCGATGTATCGAGCCCACCGGAGTAGGCGAGGGCAATTGTACGAATCACGGGCGCCTCAATAAGTATTCAGAATTACTGTATATTTAATCGGTCGAGCCCGGCACGTCAATACTGGATCACGGCTCTCCAGCCATGGATCGGAGGCGGCGCATGACGCGGTCGCGGGCGGCGACCGACCGGCAGATGATCAGTATCGTGTCATCTCCCCCGACCGTGCCGAGGATATCCGACCAACCCTCGCCATCCAGTGCCGCTGCAATGGGTTGCGCTCCCCCCGGCACCGTTCGGAGGACCAACATTTCGCTGACCCCTTCGATGCGGAGGAAGAGCTGCGGCAGCAGGGTGTCGAGCGCGGCGCGACTCTCCTCAATGCTTCCATCGGTGACGGCGTATCTGGCGCCTTCCGCGGTGGGGACGCGAGCGAGCCGTAACTCCCGGAGATCGCGGGACAACGTCGCCTGGGTAACGTCCCATCCCCTTTGGAGGAGAAGCTTCCGAAGATCCTCCTGGCTGCTGACAACCCGGGAATCGATGATCTCGAGGATCGTATCGTGGCGTTCGCGCTTGTTGGCCATTAAGGTGAGTTTAGCACCAGATGGCGTGCCGCGCGAGCGGCCAAGATGGATCATTGACGGAGATGAACTGTAATGTTATGCATTCTTTATGCATAAAGTTCCGGTCGGAGTGCTCGGAGCCAGCGGCTACGCTGGGCGGGAGCTGTGCGGGCTGATCGCACGGCACCCGAAGCTGGAGCTTGCATTCGCGTCCGCAAACGAGCAGCGCGGGCAGCGGGCTCGCATTGGAGGTGCCGAAGTCACTTACATCGCCACCGAGGATGCTCCGTTGAGCCAGGCAGAGGTGGTGTTCACGGCACTGCCTCACGGCGCTTCAGCCGTCTGGGTCGGCAATGCGCGGGCGAGTGGCGCCCGGGTCGTGGACCTTTCCTCGGATTTCCGTCCAGGAGCGGGTGAAGCCGAAGCGCCCTATGGTCTGACAGAGCTGATGCGGGCAAAGATTCCGGGTGCCGCAATCGTCGCTAACCCCGGTTGCTACCCGACGGCGATTTTGGTCGCCCTCGCGCCACTGCTGAAGGCCGGCCGGGTCGTGCCTGGCGCGACGATCAATGTGTCAGCTGCCAGCGGTGTGACGGGAGCGGGCTATTCTGCGCGCCCCGATCTTCTCTTTGCCGAAGTAGCGGAAGACTTTCGCGCGTACGCAGTTGGCAATGAGCACAGACATCTCGCCGAGATGCGGGCGGTCGCGATCGAGCTGGGTGCGAAGAACAACGACATTCTGTTCACCCCACACCTCCTGCCCGTCGCGCGCGGCATCCTCGCGACGATCACCGTACCAGTCAACGAGCATGCGGATGATGCGTCCGCACTCTGGCGCGAGTTCTATCGGGGCGAGCCCTTCATCGAGATCGCGGATCAACCGCCATCGTTGCGTGACGTGGTTCGCCGGAACGTGGTGCGCTTGAGCGTGACAAAGGCGGCGAATGTGCGCCAGCCGACTCTCATCATCATCTCGGCAATCGACAATCTGATGAAAGGAGCATCGGGTCAGGCGCTGCAGAACGCGAACCTTTTGCTGGGCCTGAGCGAGCAAGCCGGGTTGCCATCATGATGCGGGTCGTAAAGATCGGAGGTCGTGCCCAGGCGGATCCGTGCATCGCCGCTGCGCTTTGTCAGGCGTGGAATGATTCGCCGAACGGCCTGTGCGTCGTTCACGGAGGTGGTGATGAGATCTCCGCGATGCAGCGCGCGCTGGGGAAGGAGGCGTCGTTCGTGGGCGGGCGGCGCGTCACGTCGCGCGGGGATCTCGAGCTGCTGCGAATGGTTCTCTCCGGAGCCGTCAACAAGCGTCTCGTGAATTCCCTGGTCGCGGCGGGGGCTCCCGCCGTCGGCTTGTCGGGTGAGGACGATGCTCTGATTGGTGCGGAGACTATCGACGCAGTCTCTTTGGGTTTCGCCGGCCGTCCAACTGTGATCAATGTTCAGCTGCTGCGCACTCTTCTGGGCGCCGGATACATGCCGGTGATTTCTCCCGTTGCGTACGACGCGACGAGCGGGAAAGGCGGCACGCTCAACGTGAATGGCGACGATGCTGCGTCTGCGATAGCCGCGGCCCTCGAGGCCGACGAGCTGCTGCTGATTGCGGATGTCGAAGGGGTACGCGGTGCCAAAGGCGATGTCGTGCCGGTGCTGACCCTCGAGTCCGCGCGGGATCTGATCGCCAGCGGAGTCGCAACGGGCGGCATGGCCGCGAAGCTGGAGTCGGCCCACGCCGCTCTGGTCGCCGGTGTTGATCGGGTAAGGATCTGTGATCTCGCGGGCCTGGTGGACAGCGAGCGTGGCACTTTCATCACTCAATCTCAGGGTGTCGTATCATGAGCGCAGTGACGTTGTCAGTCGAGGAGGAAACAGTGGCGGTGGCATCTGTGGAAGCGAATCCGATTCTCGGTACTTACAAACGTGCTCCGATGGAACTCGTGAAGGGCGAGGGAGTGGAGCTCATAGACTCGGATGGCAAACGGTACCTGGATTTTGCCAGCGGGATCGCGGTAAATGCACTGGGCTACGGGGACGCCGGGATAGCGCGAGCCATCGCCGATGCGATGAGCACCGGGTTGATCCATACCTCAAATCTCTATCGCACCTCACCGGGTGAGTTGCTGGCAACGAAACTGATCGATCGCTCTTTTGCGTCCAGTGTTTTCTTCTGTAACTCGGGGGCCGAAGCGAACGAAGGCGCCTTCAAGTTTGCAAGACGCTGGGCGCGGCAGATCGGCACCGGTGCGAAGGTGGAGATAATCGCTCTTCGTGGAAGCTTTCACGGGAGACTCTTCGCGTCGCTTGCCGCGACTGACCGCCCCTCGTATCGCGCGCCTTTCCGTCCCCTGGCGGGCGGGGTCTCAATCTGCGAGCGAGATCTGGCGGATCTCGAGACGGCACTCGATGAGGAGACAGTAGCAGCGGTGATCGTCGAGCCGATTCAGGGAGAAGGCGGAGTCCGCGTTCTTGACTCGGAGTTCCTGCAGGGGCTTCGCAAGCTGACTGCGAAACGCGAGATCGCTCTCATTTTCGATGAAATCCAGTGTGGCCTTGGTCGCACCGGCCACCTTTTCGCGTACGAGAACACGGGTGTGGTGCCGGACATGCTGACTCTGGCCAAGCCCCTGGCTGGGGGCCTGCCGATGGGAGCCGTCCTGGTATCGGAGGAGATCGGTGCGACGATCAAGCCGGGTGATCATGGCACGACGTTCGGAGGCGGTCCTCTCGTGGCATCGGTCGCAAATTATGTTTTTGACCGACTCTCTGACCCGTCGCTGCTGAAAGCCGTCCGTGAAAACGGTGCCTGGCTCGGAGAGCAGCTCGATGGAATCGCGCGTCGTTCCGGAAAGGTGAGGGCGATTCGCGGAACCGGTTTCATCTGGGGACTCGATGTCGTGGATCCTGCCAACGACATCGTCAAGCGCGGATGGGAAGAAGGACTTCTGGTGCTGACCGCGGGAGAACATACACTTCGTCTCCTGCCTCCACTCGTGATGGATCGGACTGATCTGGCCCGTGGCGTTTCCATTCTGGAGAAAATCATAAGTCAATAAAGGCTCGCAGTCGCCAATTCTGACATCTGCGGTTAACATTGCGGAGACATTCACCTCAGAGCTGTATGGTATCGGCGAGTCTCTCGTCTGGTCGGTCGCTCGCGCTTTTTATTGCAGTCGCGGCCTGTACGCCTGCGCAGGCAAACACGGGCCTGTCGCCGATGGGATCAGTCACGTCCGACACAGTAGCGGCGCGTCAGCTCTTCGAGCAGAATATCGACGCAATCCACAAACGCGATCGGGAGCGGTACCTCGCGACATACCTCCATACGCAGGCGCTCGCGCGCAACGGTCCGGCTGGACTCGAGCTGGGCTACGAGGGTTGGAGTGCGCGTCGAGACTCAACGTGGCCCGACACGTTGGTGGCGCGCAACCTTCGCGTGCACTCGATCGCTCCCGGCGTCGTCTACGGTACTTACTGTTATACCGTAACGCAGAAAGACACGACGTCGAGCGGCGTCTCGGAGCGGGTCTTCGTCAAGACAGCCGAGGGTTGGAAGATCGCCGTCACAACGGCGTTCGGATTACCGGCTGGCGCTCCCGCGCAGTGTAAGTAGGAACCGAAAACAACCTCACAGCGAGCAAATTTCCGCCAAAGCTCGACGGTCACGTACTTCAGCATGCGCTCCGGTAGGAAGTCCCCTCATCACGTCCTCAAGGCTCTCGACGAAGCGGTGTTCGGTCAGAAAAACATTCTCAATCTGCGAGAATCTCTGCCGACGCCCGCGGACGCCCGTTTTCGCGCGGAGGCGTGGCTACGAGAGCGCCAGGTCAGCAGGTCGGGCGACGTTCTCGTGATAACCGGGCGCGGCAACCAGAGCCACAACGGAGTCTCGCCCGTACGGGAAGCGATAGTTGGGCTTCTGCCCTCACTCCGACGACGAGGGGTCGTTAGCGAATGGAGTGAGCACTCGCCCGGCTCCTTCGTCGTCAAGCTCGCATCGATATCCGTATTGCTCGACGCGCCGAGGCGCAAGCGAGAACAGAAGGCGAGCACGCCAATACCGAGCCCCAAATCCCTGACAGGTCTGGACAGCTCAACTCTCTCACTGCTGCGCAGGTTGGCGGTTCGCTCCCTCGAGTCTCTCGGCGTGCGGGATCCGCAGAACTTCATAGAGGCCGAAATGCTGTCGAAGTTCAACTCGCTGGCGGCCGGCGTCACTCCGGGCACGGAGGGAGAAGCAAGGCTTCGCGAAGCAATCAAGGACGCACTCGAACGGCTCGACGAATGAATCTCACCACCCGCGGCACTCAACGGAGAATCGGTACCGAATGAATAGACAGCTCGTACTCTCAATGATTCTTGTCCTCGCAGCGCCGGCGGCTGCGCAGACGACTCCCGGCTACTCGCCGCAATCGGCTGCCACCGAACGAGCCACTGAATCGGACGCAATCGCCCGCCCCGCCGCCGCGAGCGCATCGGCGCACTCGAAATTTCTCTCACTGCAGCCGCACATGGCCGGAACCGCGGCGCAGGCGCGGACTCGTGACTACGTGATCGACAAGATGAAATCGTGGGGCCTCGAGACTGACGTACGCACGTACAGCATCTGGATGCCGCATCCGATGAGCGCGCGCGTGTGGCGCATCTCGCCTGATCCGATCGAGCTCAATCTGCAGGAAGGCAGAGTTGCCGAAGATACGACGTCGTTCGCGTTCCCCCAGGTGACGCCCTTCAACGGATATGGCGCTGCGGGAGATGTGCGCGGGGAGGTGGTGTACGTGAACTACGGATTGATCGAGGACTACGCGCAGCTCGACTCAATGGGCGTGTCGGTTAAAGGGAAGATTGCGATCGCGCGCTACGGGCGATCGTTCCGGGGCATCAAGGCGCGAGAAGCGGAAAAGCACGGAGCGCTCGGGCTGATCATATACAGCGATCCGGCCGACGACGGATATACCCGGGGTGATGTTTATCCGGCCGGACCGATGCGGCCATCACAGGGGATCCAGCGCGGAAGCGTCATGAACATGAACGGCGACCCGAGCACACCGGGCTACCCGAGTATCGCCAACGCGAAGCGGGTCGCGGTCGCGTCGATGGATGTTCCTCGCATTCCGGTGCTGCCCATCTCCTATGGAAATGCCACTGAGCTTCTGCGTGGGCTGACCGGGCAATCGATTCCACAGCCGTGGCAGGGCGGGCTTCCATTCCGATATCACGTTGGACCAGGCCCCGTGCAGGCGAGAATTGCGGTGGAGACGGACGCCGCTACGAACCCATATAAGCAAATCTGGGATACGTTCGGCACGATTCGCGGCAGCGTGTATCCCGATGAGATCGTGATCATCGGCGGCCATCGGGATGCGTGGGGTCCGGGAGCCGCCGACAACGTCAGCGGAACTGTGAGCGTGCTCGAAGCAGCTCGCGCCGTCTCCGAACAGGTGAAGGCCGGAAACAGGCCAAAACGCACGATCGTATTCGCGACATGGGACGCAGAGGAGTGGGGACTCATTGGTTCGACCGAATTCGTCGAACAAGACTCGCTGCGCCTGGCGAGAAGTGCAGTTGCTTACCTGAACCAGGATGACGTCGCTCAAGGTCCGAATTTCGGGGGAGGCGGATCGCCCTCACTGCGCGCGTTGCTCCGAGATGTCGCGAAGACGGTTGCGGATCCGAGCGGCAAGGGGAGCGTCTACGATGTGTGGAGAAGGCGGGCAAATCTCTCCGCCGACACACTCGAGCCGCAGATGGGAGATCCGGGCGGAGGATCCGACTTCGCCGGATTCTACAATCATCTTGGTATTCCGATCGCGGACTGGGGCTTCGGTGGACCACAAGGCGTGTACCACTCGGCGTACGACTCGTACCATTGGATGGAGAAATTCGGCGACCCGACTTTCGAGTATCACGCTGCCAATGCACGAATCGGAACAGCAGCGCTTCTTCGCATCGCCAACGCCGACATTCTTCCGTACGACTACGTGGAGTACGCGCGCACGGTGCAGCGTTTCAGCTCGCAGGTCGAGCGCGCAATTGCGGAGAAGCACTGGACATTGTCCGGTGCCGTACTGAATGCGGCCGTTGCGAGAATGGAAAGCGCCGCCGTAGCATTCACCACGGCGCGGGATGGCGCGCTCTCGGCTCAACTCTCGCCGACGATCGCGAAACAGGTAAACGCGACGCTTCTCGGAGTTGAACGTGCGCTTACAAGACCGGAAGGTCTCGTGACCCGGCCCTGGTTCAGGAATCTTGTGTACGCTTCGGACGAGAACAACGGCTATTCGACCATGGTGTTGCCTTCGGTGAACGAGGCAATTCGTGCCGGAGATGAATCGGTTGTGGAGCGAGAGCTCGCTGATCTCGTCAAGCGCTTTGATTCAGCAACGCAGGTGCTGAAAGTGGCAACGGGATTGCTACAGAGAAAGTGAAATACCGCGTTTGTGCCTTGCGTGTCCGGGCCCGGACATTGCGATGCACTTCTGCACGACGAGAGCAGAAATGAAGAGAGCCAAATGAAAAATGGGCGAGAGGGAGTGCGACGCTCACGTCTCACTCCGGAAGAAGTAGCGCCGATCGGCGCGTACGGCGCGCGCGCCACGTGGCCCAATGGGTTCCAACTGTATCAGCGCGGCGCGGTGGCAGACGGCGTCTTCATCGTTCTCGACGGTCACGTAGTGCTGCGCAACAAGATTAAAGTCGGACGCGGATTTGTTCCTGTCATCGCGACGACCGGTCAGACTTTCGGAAGTGAGGGACTCGCTCCCAACAGCCACTATGTGACCGATGCGAGCGCTTCGGAAGAAACGAAGACAATGTTTCTCAGCGGCGCTCAATTCCGCGCCCTGGTGCGCGAACATCCCGCGCAAATCATTCCGCTCCTCTCCCAGATAATGTCCGAGAGAGCTTATCTGCTCGAGAAGCTTCACGAGCTTGCCGCGCTCAACGTCGATCAGCGACTGGTCTCTACACTCACGCATCTCAGCACCGATCGGAGCTTCACTGCTCCCGATGGCCGTCTCAAGCTGGAGAACAGTCATCACCGGCTGCTGTGCGAAATGGTCGGAGCGACACGGGAATCGATTGCGCTGGCATTGAGCCGTCTCGTGTCGGCAGGGATTGCTGAAAGGAAGGGAATGACTTTTCTGATCGAGCCCAGCTCACTGACATCGTCTCTGGGCGAAAATGGCGATCGGAATTCGGCTGTCCCCGTGACGAGAGAGCTGTCGTCATCCTGAGGATGAATGGGCGACAGACAAGGCGCTGACGCAGCTGCCATACTGCCGGGTGCCGGGACGATAGATCTGCAGGAGGAGGGCTCGCAAGGAGTCCTCCTCCTGCATGGTTTTGGAGACACACCCCAGACGCTCGCCCTGTTGGCGCGACGGCTCAGGAAATCCGGCTACAGTGTCCTCGCACCGCTTCTCCCGGGGCACGGACGAAACCTGGAATCGTTCGGGAGATCACGAGCCGGCGACTGGATCGCCGCGGCGAAAGATGCGTACGGTGGCATGCGCTCTCGTCACAATACGGTTTCAGTCGTCGGGCTCTCGATGGGCGGTGCACTGGGGGTAATACTCGCGGCTGAGCGGCCCGAGATCCCCGCGCTGGTTTTGATCGCGCCGTACCTTGGAATGCCGGCGCTCCTGCGTGCTGCGGCGGCAACGCACTGGCTATGGGGGAGATTGGCGGGAAATGTGAACGCCAGGAATCCTCGATCGATTCGCGATCCGATTGAGCGCGAAAAGAATCTCGCCTATGGCGCGGTTACGGGTCGGGAGCTGCACGAGCTGTCGGAAGTGGTGAGCTGCGCGAGAAAGGCGCTCAAGGACGTCCGGTCACCTACGCTGATCGTTCAGTCACGGGAGGACCCGCGCATCGCGCCGGCTGTCGCAGAATACGCTCTCAGAACGCTGGGCAGCGAAGAAAAAAAAGTGGCCTGGACCGAAGGTGCAGGCCACATCATCACTGTCGACTACGGACGCGAGCGGGTTTTCGGCGAGGTCGAACGGTGGCTCGATGCACACCGCCGGCCTGGCGCGGCAGCCGCTAACTGAGAGCGCGGCTGCCGAACGCCCTACAAGCTAGAACCGGTCCTGGACGAAACCGGTAACACTATCAACGCCGCGCTCGGCGAGACCGACGCCACGCTCAGCGAGGCTCGACGCCTGTTGTACGACGCCGCTTGCGACGCGCTTCACGCGTGCCACGGGAGACTGAGACCGACGACGCGGACGCTTCCGTGCTGGGGCTTTCCTGCTCGACTTACGCGCGGAAGCCTTGCGCCCACCGCGCTTGCGGCTGGACGAAGCTTTGCGGCGCGACGACTTCCTGCCGCCCGCCTTGCGCGCACTGCTCGCACGCTTCCGAGTCGAGCGCTTGCGAGCGCCTCCACTCTTGCGTCCGGAGGATCCGGACCGCGACCTCTTTCTGCCACTTCTTGATCTACTGGACTTCTTGGCTGCAGCCATGGGAAGGCTCCGTGTAGGAGGGTTCGTAGAACGGATAGCAAGATTCGCGCACAACAACGTCAAGACACACAGTACGACGCTGCATAGTTACCGCCCGGCGGGCGCGCGATTATCCGAGTCTGCGCGTTTCGCCATGCTGCATAATCCAGAGGTCTTCGTTCGGCAGTCCAGCTGTCCGCCACTCGTGTCGCATGCGCGCTGGCGGCTCGTCCATCGGTTCGTCGGTCAGCTTGAACGTACCCCAGTGGGCCGCGGCGACGATGAGCCGCGTGCCTTCCTGTGCTTCTTTCAGCTGTCCGAATGCCTTCACGGCATCTTCCGGATTCATGTGAACGGAACCCATGAACCAGCGCGGCTCGTAAGCTCCGATCGGCAGAATCGCGACATCTATCGGGCCGCACCGCGCTCCAATGGAGCTGAATTCCGGATGTAGACCAGTATCTCCGGCGAAGAACACCGTACGGTCGGGGGCACGCAGCGTCCAGCCGCTCCAAAGGGTGCTGTTGCGCTTGCCCAAGGTCCTGCCCGAGAAATGTTGGGCAGGAACGCAGGTCAGGTGGAGGTCTCCTACGCTGCCTTCCTCCCACCAATCTCTTTCAACGATGTCGCGAGCTCCGCGATGGCGGAGGAAATCTGCCGTCCCCAGCGGAGCGTACCACACAGCAGCAGGGTAACGCTCGACCAGGCGCGTGATTGTCGGAGCGTCGAGATGATCGTAGTGGTCGTGGGAAAGTACGACCACATCGATCGGGGGCAGTCGATCGAACTCTATCCCGGGAGAAACCCAACGTCGGGGGCCGGCAAACTGCACAGGCGAAGCGCGCTCGCTCCAAACGGGATCGATCAGGATGTTGAGACCGGCCATCTGGACGAGGAAGGACGTATGTCCCACCCACGTCAGGGTGAGCATTCCCGGTTCGGCGCGGGGAACCATGAAGTGAGGTACGGCCCGAACGAAGACGCTGGGATCCGGGTCGGGACGGCGCGGATTCCGCCTCCTCTCGATCAACGACCATTTGAGGAAATCCAGAAAACCATGGAGCTCGGCCGAGGGCCACGGATTTCTGAACCCGCCTTCCGGCCGATGATGCGCCGGGAGTTGCGTTGGTCGCTCAGCTAACTGACTTGTGGACACTCGAGATTTGCTTCCAGGTGCGAGACAGACTTCATCCCGACAAGCGCGGCCGCCAACGGAAGCGATTGTGCAAACGCTATCGCGCGACGGGCATCCGAGCTGAAGCCGGGAAAAGTGGAACTGAGCTCCTTGGGCAGTGATTGGGCCAGTTGGGATTGCATAAGAGTCGCGCTGCCGACGACGGAGACACCAAATCGGTCGGCCGCCTCGAGAAACGGCACGCGATCGGCTCCAATGGTCTGTGTTGGTACCCGCACCGCTTCGGTCATGGCCAGATTGACGGGAAGCTGAACCACCTTGAAATGGTGTTGCTCGCCTCCGGCCTCGCGCGCCACCGTCACCCCCTCCTGAAGACTCAAGTGGTTTCGGGCTTCCGGCAGGACCCTGAAGCCGTTCCAGGTGGCGCAGCCGTAGTTGCCGATCACTCCGCGCTTTACCTGATTCTCGAGTGCAGCGAATGCCGAGCGCATGACATTCAGAAAATCCGGGCGTGACCGAACATCGAGCTGCTGCTCGGGATTGTGCAGGTAGTAGATGTCGATGGAACCGAGGCCAAGGTTCTTTCTGCTCCGTTCGATCTGATCGTCGAGATAGCGCGGCGCCAGACAATGCCCGCCCGAAACGACGTCATCGGGTCCCATAATGCCGGGGCCGTAATACTCGCTGTGGAGAAAACCCCGATAGCCCTCCTTGGTTGCAGGCGGGGTTCGCTCGAGCGGGATGTATCCGCCTTTCGTGCACACTACAATCTGTTCGCGCGTTATTTCGCCGCTCGAGATCACACTGCGCAGTGCTTCTCCGATCGCGCGCTCGGACCGCTGGCATCTATAATTGATCGCGGTATCCAGGATGTTCACGCCCTTCCCGAGTGCGGCGATCGCCGTGGCGGTGTACCGCGCATCCTCCGAGTCCTCGCATTCGCCGAGGTAGGTGCCGAGGCCGAGCGATGACACAATCGCTCCGTCGGAGAGTGGGCGATAGAAATGATCCGGCTGGGAATTCACGAACCGCTTTTGAAATCGGCGCGTACCCTCAGCGGTCGCGCGTCCCTCGACAAGGGACTCCAATGCTTTCGTGCGAGCCATTGCGGAGAGGGTATGTGCACCGCATGGGTACCGCAAGGTGTCGGTGTCGTGCGCTGGCCCTTACGTTGCGGTTTGCGGGACTACAGCTTACGAACTTTCTCACCACAACGGCTCTCAAACGTGAAGCGTTACAGTTTTCTGGCAGTGGTTCTTGCCGCTTGCTCGCAGCAGCAACGCCCGGTCGTGCTCGCTCCGGTGCGGATGGATGTTCCAGCAGCTGATTCTTCCGGTGTGGCGCGACAGGCGCGTGCTCCTTTTGACACCCAGCGCGATGATCCCTTCGCCACGACCAACCGCATCGACTGGCCCGGCCCGAACCGGTACCGGTCATCGAATGGCGCTCCAGGGCCCGATTACTGGCAGCAACGCGCGGACTATACGATTACGGCGACGCTGGACACCGGCACGACAGAGCTCGCGGGATCGGTTCAGATCAGATACACCAATAACTCTCCCGACACCCTGCGTTACGTCTGGATTCAGGTCGATCAGAATCTCTACCGCACCGGTAGCAAAGGCTCAGCGCTTTTTCCCGCCGACTCCCGTTGGGGAGTCAGGGGCTTCCAGGGCGGCTACACGTTCAGGGATGTGCGTGTGAACGGCTCATCGGTCGAGCCGCGGATCAACGACACGATGATGCGACTCGATCTTCCGGCTCCGTTGGTTCCGGGAGGTGGAAAAGCAAACATCTCCATCGGGTTTTCCTTCAAGGTCCCGGAACACGGCTCGGATCGGATGGGCCGCGACAGCACGCTGTTCGAGATGGCGCAGTGGTTCCCGCGAATGGCCGTTTACGACGATGTCCGCGGCTGGAACACTGATCCATATCTTGGGCAAGGCGAGTTCTACCTCGAATACGGGGACTACGATTATTCGGTAACGGTACCGGCGGGATACACCGTCGCCGGCAGCGGAGTGCTGCAGAACCCGGAGCAGGTTCTCACGGCCGAACAACGCCGGCGATTGACGCTCGCATCACGAAGCAACGAAGTGGTACAGATCATCACCGAGGCCGAAGCAGCGGCAGCAAAAACTGCCGCGAAGCCCGGAACGAAAACCTGGCACTTCCGCGCCAACAATGTCCACGATGTCGCCTGGGCGGGCGCGCCGGACTTCAGATGGGACGCCACGAGCTGGAATGGGATTCTCGCGCAGTCGTATTACGAGTTTCCCAAGGCCGGCAAGGCCTGGGAGCAGGGCGCTGAACAAACGCAGTGGACCATCAAGCACTACTCGCAGACTTTCTTTCCGTATCCGTACCCGCAGGCGACCAGCGTGGCCGGCCCGGTTGGAGGAATGGAATACCCCATGTTCGTGATGGTGCACTACGGCAGCGAAGATCCGGCTTCGATCTTCGGGACCATCAATCACGAGCACGGCCACGAGTGGTTTCCGATGATTGTGGGATCCAACGAGCGCCGCTATGCGTGGATGGACGAGGGCTTCAACACGTACCTGAACGCATTCGCCAACGAGGCGCGGTACCCCGGACAGAACGCCTATCCCGGCTACCTGAGAAACTGGAATGACGCGGTAACGCGCCGAACTCAGTCACCGCTGATGACCGCGCCGGACAACATCGATGCTTCCGCGCTTGGCGCGATCGGCTATCGCAAACCGGCTGTCGTCATGTTGACACTCCGCAATCACGTCATCGGTGCCGACATGTTCGATCCCGCGTTCCGGGAGTATATCAGAACCTGGGCGTTCAAGCATCCGACGCCTGGGGATTTCTTCCGTAGTATCGAGAATTCGACGGGCGAGGATCTTTCGTGGTTCTGGCGGAGCTTCTTCTACACGGACGACGTCCTCGACATCGGAATCGACAGCGTGGCTACCAGGACAGCCGAAGGTCAGACTTTCGCAACGATCTCGCTGAGACGAAATACCTCGATTCCTTTCCCGGTCAAACTGCGCGTCGCATATGCGGACGGCACTACGCAGGACTTCCAGCTACCGGTCAACGTCTGGGCCCGCAGCAATCGCTTTGACGCAGTTCTTCAGGTGAAGGGCAGCGTTACCGGAGTTCGCCTCTGGCCCGACCCGTCGGTTCCCGATTGGAACCCGTCCAACGACACCTGGGGGAAAGCTCCGCCCGGCAACCCCGCTGGTCCGGTTACGCGAAGGTGATTGTGGTCGTTTGGTTTAAGGATACCGTTCAGTTAGAATGTTTAGTAGGCGAGACTTAGATAAACGGAGCAAGTAATGCCGGATTTTGGAAGCTGGGCCACGGCTTGGTGGAAGCCGATTCTGTTCGTGATCGTAGCAGGACACCTCACCAATGTGTCCGTGACTCTTTTTCTGCACCGCGCGCAGACGCACCGCGGCGTGAAGCTGCACTACCTGGCAGCGCTGCCGATGAGAATCTGGCTGTGGCTCTCTACCGCGATCGTCACAAAGGAATGGGTCGCCTGTCATCGCAAGCACCACGCGTTTGCTGACCGCGAGGGCGATCCACACAGCCCTCTGATGGAAGGCCTTCGAAACATCGTTCTCAAGGGTGCCTTCTACTATAGAAAGGCTGTTCGCCAACCAGGCGTGCTGGACAAATACGGAAAAGGCACTCCCAATGACTGGCTCGAGCGCCACCTGCTTTCGCCGCTGAACTGGGTCGGGATCCTGGTCATGCTGGCGGTCGATGTCTACCTCTTCGGCTTCTTCGTCGGACCCGTCGTCTGGGGCGTTCAGATGATCTGGATTCCATTCTGGGCCGCCGGAATCATCAACGGAGTCGGGCACGCAGTCGGCTACCGGAACTTCAACGTCAAGGACGAGAGCCGGAATATCTCGCCGATCGCCATCTGGCTGGGTGGCGAAGAGCTCCACAACAATCATCACGCCGATCCTCACTCGGCCAGTTTCAAGGCAAAGTGGTACGAGCTCGATATCGGCTGGGTCTATCTCCGGCTTCTCTCGATCTTCGGCCTGGCTGAGATCTCGTACGCGCGTCGGTAGCTTCAGACGTGCCTGAGACTGTAACCTGCGCGCGCTGTGGCCAGACGCGCGCGGGGTTCGTTAAGCCTCCCTTTCCCGGCGCCATTGGCGCTCGCGTAGTGGAAGAGATCTGCACGCAGTGCTGGGCCGACTGGCTCAAGCAACAGACGATGCTGATCAATCATTACGGCTTGAACGTGATGGATCCCCAGGCGCGAACGTTTCTCACGAAAAACATGTCGGCATTCCTGTTCAAAACCGGCGTCTCTTCGGACGTCGATACGAGCAAAAAGGGAACGATCTCGCACTAATGATGCGGAACTCGAAGCCGTTTCTCGCTTTAGCCTTCGTACTCGTCGCTGCAAGCTGTAAGACAACCGCCAGCAACTCGGCCGAAACCGGTCAGCTTGGAGTGGCGATTTCGTCGCGATGGACAGATTCCGTACTCGCTTCACTCACGCTGCGAGAGAAGGCTGCCCAAATCGTGTGGCCCTGGGTGCTGGGGGACTATGTCTCGGGCGACTCTCCTCAGTGGCGCCGGCTGACCCAATACATCCAGCAGGATAAGGTCGGAGGTTTCATCATATCGGTTGGGTCGCCAACTGAGGTAGCGGCCAAGCTGAACGCGTTCCAGTCAATGAGCAAGGTTCCGCTTCTGTTCGGAGCCGACCTTGAAGCAGGCGCGGGATTTCGCGCCCGTGGCGGATACTTCGTGCCGAACGCGATCGACCTGGGTGGCGCGATTGTCTTCCCACCTGAGATGGCTATCGGCGCAACTGGCGATACCACCCTCGCTTACGAGCAGGGGCGTCTCACCGCGCAGGAAGGTCGCGCGCTCGGAATTCACATTGCGTACGCGCCCGTGCTCGACGTCAACAACAATCCCGACAACCCCGTCATAAATACCCGTTCGTACGGAGAGGATCCCAATCTGGTGGCGCGAATGGGCGTTGCTTTCATCCACGGTTTGCAGGATCACGGGATGATAGCTACGGGAAAGCATTTCCCCGGGCACGGCGATACTGGTGTGAACTCGCACCTGGCCCTGCCGGTAGTTACCGCGAGCAGAAGTCGTCTGGACACGGTGGAGCTCGTACCGTTTCGTGCTGCCGTAAAAGGTGGAGTCGGCGCGATAATGTCGTTCCACGGTGTGATGCCAGCGCTCGATTCCTCCAACGTGCCCGGCACGCTCTCCCCGAAGGTGCTGACGGAGTTGTTGCGCGGGGAGATGGGGTTCAAGGGAATGATCATCTCCGACGCGATGGACATGCGCGGGGTTCTGGATCAGTTCGGGGCTGCTGAAGCAGCGAAGCGAGGCATCGCAGCGGGCATAGATGTTCTTATTCAGCCGTCCGACGTAGCTCAAACAATCGACGCGGTCGTCGCCGGGGTAAACGAAGGGCGATACACGGTAGCACGGCTCGATTCATCTGTGAGGAGAGTACTGGAAACGAAGCGCAGACTGGGCCTCGCACAGAAAAAGCTCGTCGATCTCAACGCCTTACGGTTTCTTGTCGGTGATAGCTCAAACGTACAGGTTGCGCGCAGGGTAGCCGAAAAGTCGATCACGCTAGTGAAGGACTCGCTGAAGCAGATTCCGTTGACCGCGATCGGGGCTCGAGTGCTGTCGATAACACTGGCCCGTCGGACTGATCTTCCTGCCGGCAATGCGTTCAACGCGGAGTTACGGAGCCGACTGCCAAATCTGCGCACGGAGTTTGTCGCGACCGAAGATGCCGCGCTTAACTATCCACGGCTGATCGCAGCGGCCGATTCCGCCGATGTAACGATCGTGAGCTCTTACATGGGACAAGGCTCGGATGTGGTGACGCTTAACGCGCCGCAGCCGTTCACCAACTTTGTGCAGAGCCTAGCCCAACGGGGGCGAAAGCCAATAGTGGTCTCCTTCGGAAATCCGTATCTGCTGCAACAGCTGCCGTGGATAGGCACGTATCTCATTGCCTGGGGTGGCTTTCCTGTTTCTCAGACGGCGGCTGCGCGCGCGCTGCTCGGAACATCAGCAATCTCGGGTCATTTACCGATCACCATACCGCCATACGCCGGTCGTGGCGCCGGAGAAGAGAGAGCGGCACAATCGCGGTAACCCAAGTAGTTCTGCTTAGAGTCGCCGTCTGATCGAAACAAAAAGTTTTTAAAAAATTGTCTGTTGACGATTGCGTAGTTGATTCGTATATCAGTAGACACCTGCCTCGAGACGTCAGCGAACGTGCCGCGACGTCATCCCGAAAAAAACCAAATGATGCGACCTTGACTTTAGTCTCAAAAAGTGACTAATTCGCATCCACCATGCGTGATCGCTCCCCAAAACCAGCGGCGTACACTGTCGACGTCGTTGTCGTTACCGCGATGGGGGGCGAACTGGCAATTCTCCTGTCTCGCAATTCGACGGAACGGGAACGATGGTCTCTGCCGTGGCGAGTCCCGCAAACTGGAGAGATGCTCGACACTGCCAGCGGACGGGTCGCTCAGGACGCATTGGGCGATCCCCCGATCTGGATGGAACAGGTGGGAGCGTTCGGTGACGGGAAGCGGCATCCCGGGGATGCGGATGTATCCGTCGCTTATGTAGCGCTCGTGCCTCATGAGACGGCCTCCCCGCGATCGGGCTATACCTGGTTCCCGGTCGGCGACATCCCCCCTCTGTCGCCGAGACAGCGCGCGATGGTCGAGGCGACGACCAAAACGATCGAGGGCAGGCTGGATCAGGCGCCCATAGCCTTCCGGCTTCTCCCGCCCACGTTCACGTTGAGCGAGCTACAACAGATGTACGAGCTCCTGCTAGGTAAACGCTTGCACAAAGCCAGTTTCCGGCGTGCCCTACAGGGTGCCTGGCTCGTCGAACCTACAGACGAATGGCGCAGTGAAGGCAGGGGCAGACCCGCCCAGCTTTTTCGGTATGCACCGAAGAAAAGGCGTAGACCGCACCGGGGTATAAGGTTCGACTTCCTGTATCCCTGACGCCCGGTAACAGGCTGGTACCAGCGGGGTTTGGCCCCAGGAACCTCTTGCGGTGGCGGTGTATTAGTTGCAATGTGTACATAAGGCTCGACAAGCTCAAAGGGGGGCCCGGTAGCATGCTCGCTTTTCTGGACAGTTTGTGCGCTGCTCTGCTCGCACGGGACAGCACAGAAATACAGCGACTTCTAGCACTTCCGGCGGCGCGTGATCTTCCTCGCCGAGTGCGCGAAGAAGCTATTGCTATCTCCAGGGCAGGCAACCGCAGCTTCATGGCGCCGATTCACGCGCTCCATTTTTATTACAAGCTCACTCATATGGTTGACGAGTCGAGCGATCCGATCTTCGGGGATTCGGCCAAGCAAAGCGAGACCGAAGGCGGACAGATCGAACTGCCTCTACGTAAAGTAGGAAACGGCGGCCGCTAGCCTCGCCTAGACGAGCGCTCGAAGCGAATTCTTCTTCTTCATCGCTTCGCTCCAGATATCTCCAATCTTCTCAAAACGCTCGACCGCATTCGCGATTTGAAAATCGCGCGGGTCGAGATCGTCGGTGAGCTCGCTCCATTTGAGCGGCGTTGAAACCGTTGCCCCCGGCTTTGCCCGCACGCAGTAAGGCCCAGCCACGGTCTTGCCCTGGATGTTCTGCAGGTAGTCGACGTAGACGGTCGCGGCTCCGCGGGCTTTGACGGAACGCTCGATGGTTGACTCCTTGGGATGCGCACCCGCCACCTTCGTCGCCACCATTTGCGCGACCAATGTCGCGGCTTCGTTCGGGGTCCTGGGAGGGAGAGGTAGATAGATATGCAACCCGCGGGAGCCTGAGGTCTTGAGTGCAGCGTGCAGGCCGAACCCGTCGATCGCTTCCTTTGCCCAAAGAGCAACCTGGACTACACGGGCGAAATTCGCCCTTGGCCCGGGGTCGAGATCTATAATCGTGTAGTCGGCGTACTCGAGGGTTTGAACTCGCGAATGCCATGGATCGACCGAAATTGCACCCAGCTGTATGGTGTAGAGAAGCGTGAGCAGGTCGCCCCCGACGTAGCGCGGCTGTTCTCCTTCATTCGTTTCTATCGTCTCAATTCGCACGCCTGCGGGGGTCGTTTCTGAAGCCTTCTGCTGGTAGAAGCTCTCGCCGTCGATTCCGTTGGGGAACCGCTTGAGAACGAGCGGACGATCCGCGACGGTAGGAAGGATGAAGTCAGCGACACGCGTGTAATAGCGCATCACGTCGCCCTTGGTGTACTTCTCCTTCGGGAAGAAGACCTTGTCGAGGTTGGAGACTTTGAGCGCCTTCCCTTGCCCGAAGTCGAGCAAGGCTTCGCCGCCTTTTTCCTCGATTGCCGCCAGCTGCTCGAGCAGCGATGCAGTATCGATTTTCCTGGCGCGGGCGGCTACACTCGGGCGCGCGGACCGCTTTGCGACCTTCCCTTTTCGAACAGGCTTCTCCTGGACGCTCTTGGCCTCGATGGTCACGTCGCTCGCATCCTTGTCATCACGGACACCGAGGAAAATCGGCTGGCGGAGCCGGCGATCAGCGGTCCACTCGTTGAACTTGATCTCAACGACGATGTCGGGCTTTACCCAGTGGGCTTTTTCGTTGGTCTTCGGCGTCTCTTCGAAGGGCGAAGTCTTTCTCTCGAGTGGCTTGAGCCGGAGATACATCTCTTCCAGCCCCTTTCGCGTAAACCCGCCACCCGTATGCCCGACATAAATGAACCGGTCTTTATCGAAATAGCCGAGCAACAGTGCGCCGATGTGCTCGCGACTGTTGCGCGGCTCTGTATATCCTCCGACGACAAACTCCTCTCGGAACTCGATCTTGAGCTTGAGCCACGCGCGCGAACGATTTCCGGGCTCATAGCGTGAATCGACGCGCTTGGCGATGATCCCCTCCCACCCCTGCCGTCGGGCTTTCTCGAGCATCTTCTTGCCATCACCCTCGATCGACTCTGTCACTCGTAGCTGAGCGTTGACGCGCCTGCCGACGCGCTTCACGAGTCTGGCCCGCCGTTCGGTCCAAGGATCCTTAATCAGGATGTCGTCACCATCGACGAGGATGTCGAACAGGATCAGCGCAGCCGGGGATGCAGAAGAGCGACTAGCGATCAGCTGCGATTCCTTGACGTGCATACGACCCTGGAGCTCCTGGAACCGCGCCGGCTCTCCATTGTGAAGTGCGACGATCTCGCCGTCGAGCACGAGCGAGTGCCTGGTCTGGGCCGCGAGCTTCTTGAGAGCGGCCACTATCTCCGGGAATTGCGCAGCCTTGTCCTTGCCGTTGCGGGTCATGAGCTTGACCTCGCTCGAGGTCGCGAACGCAAGAACGCGAACGCCGTCGTACTTCTCCTCGAAGGTCCAGCCCTCGCCGGGGATTTCGGTGCCGACGCTCGCGTACATGGGCTCGAGCAACGGCGCAGACGTGGCGCGCGCCGCCGGGTTTGCCTTGGTCGTGAGCTTCTTCGCGGTTGTCGTCGGCTTCGCTTTTGGCGCGCGATTGCTATTCCAGACCCTACTCTTGCCTGACGCGATCTCCTCCATTGTGCGCCCCGAATCCACGGACTTCATGTTGTCCGCGACGACATCTTCTTCAGTAGCAAACTCGTCGCGGTGCTTGATGAGGAGCCATTGCGGCTTCGAAGAGGACGACGAATCGCGCGCGAATTTCATGCGAATGAGCGCAAACGAGCCGTGGAGTCTCTGGCCATGGAAAGTGATCTTGAGGTCGCCGCGCTTCAATCCGTCGCGGATGGCGTCTTCCTCATCGTCGGGAGAAGTGGCGGCGTCGGAAGAGTAAGTGCCGCGATCCCACAGCATGACCGTCCCGCCGCCATACTCGCCCTTTGGAATGGTTCCCTCGAAGGTGTTGTAATCGATGGGATGATCTTCGACCTGCATCGCAAGCCGTTTCACCGAGGGATCGAGGCTTGGGCCTTTGGGAACCGCCCAGCTCTTCATCACGCCGTCCAACTCGAGACGCAGATCAAAGTGGAGGCGGCTGGCGGCGTGCTTCTGAATTACGAAGCGCAGGCGCCCGGACGGAGCCGGTGCGGAAGCTTTCTCTCCCGATGGCTCTCCCGTCAGCGTGAAATCGCGCTTTCGGGAGAGC
>Ga0193698_1000013_pt1 | contig 38622 bp, 24 predicted proteins | sample L3c1metaG_FD_165512 | JGI IMG/M metagenome (GOLD analysis project Ga0193698, IMG submission 165512) | Soil microbial communities from a riparian zone of the East river system, Colorado, United States - L3c1 | ecosystem: Environmental > Terrestrial > Soil > Riparian zone | place: USA: East River... | reverse complement strand
ATTCCATTCCTTTAACTTTTTTATTCATATTTAGAAATGGAAGAGGAACCAATACTAAATAGTAGAGTTGGAGTCCCCTAACCTAGTTTATCCTTATTATCTATTATTATTAACAAGCACCTTACGGATCGTAATCATATATTTATTTTTAAATACTTTTTTTTTACGCCTAGAGAAACTAGATATTCCAAGGGGGAAATAATTAAATTAATATATATAATATATAAAAACTATTATATTTATATAAGTTATAATCAGTAAAATAATAAAAATTAAACCTATATTCATTAATAAATAATATTGTTGAAATTTTCTTCTAATTTGTATAAATTTAGATATTTTAGGAAATTTATTTTCTAAATCAAAGAATCTAATTAATTTATCTCCATAAAATACACTAATTATATTAATTAAACTAAAAAAAATAACCATTGAACCAGAAATATGAACAATAGCTAAATTTTGAACAAAATTTAAACCATCAAAAAAACTTTGTAATGAATCTAAATATTGAGATTTATTATCACTATTATTCAATAAAGTGTTAATTTTATTAATAAAAGAATCAAATTTATTATTTACTGATTCATACATATGATGTATTTCTTCACTTGTATTTTCTACTTCTTGTATTTTTTCATTTATTGAAATATCTCCACTATTTTCTGAATATTTAGTTTGTAATTCTCTTTTAATTTCTATTGAATTTCTTAATTTTTGTTCCAATATTTCTACATCTTTTCTTAAATTATTAGATTCTTCAAGTATTTCTCTTTCATTTTCTAATTTATTTAAATTATTTTCAAGTAAAGATGTATATTTATTGTTTAATTCTTCATATTTAGCTTCATGTTTATTTATTTTTTCATATAATACAGATGTTTTAAGACCTTTTATTGTATTAAACACACCCATAGAAAATGTAGTTAAACCTAATCCTTGAAAAAATCTTGTAGTTCTCATTAAATATGTTTTCTGTCTAACACAGTATTTATGCTTTTATCCTGCAATTCTTTTTTTGTACTTATCTATCCACAATAACTTTCATTACGTGAAGTCTTTAAAGTTTAAATTTAAAGATAGGAACACATCCTTATTAATATACATTTATTCAATTAATATCTAGATAATGTAACTCTGGATTAAATAATTAAAGTATTAATCTCTGATCCATTAAATATTTTAATCTTTATTTTTATTTTACTAAAAGACTATTACTTTTATTATATTGTTGCAAAAAATTTAAATTATCTAAAAATGAATCTAAAAATGAATCTAAAAATATTTAAAGGATTAATAGATTCGAACTATTAATTAGATCTTCGCACTATCTTGTTATACCATTTTACTAAATCCCTTACTCTTTGACTTTATACGTTGTAAAGTATAATTTATCATTTTATAATATTTAATAAATAAATTTAATAATATATAATAATATTTAATAATTTTTAAAAATATTTAATAATGAATCATTAGTTAAAGAACATTAATTTTATTTATTTTCCATGCTACAATTCTTATTCACAATCGCTAACGCGGGGATAAAATATAAATAATATAATACTTTCCTTATAAAATAATTTATCTTTTTATAATTTAAGTTAAAAAATAGAGTATATAATTTATATATTTGTAATATTATTAGAAGATATATCTTTAAAAAAATTTATGTAAAGTATTTGCGTAGTTATCTGATATAGTTTATATTAGTAATAAAATAAATTATTATAATACTAAGTATAACATATGTATAAATACTATTGTTATTTTATTTTAAATTAATAACAATCAAAGCTGATCGCACTAAATATTAATAAGCCAGGTATAGGATTCTATTCTCTTAAATTTTTATTATTTAAACAAACGTAATGCCGGTGCACTAACTCCTAATCCAGATTGCCTCTGGCACCAGTGTAACTGGATACTATATTTAAATAAATATAAACATAAATTAGTGACTTAAGCAAAAAAGTGTTAGATAATTATATTAATATAGAATAATATAATTTAATTAAATTTACTATTTGTTTTCTATAGTTTTACCATAAATTAATTTATTATTAATAAAATTTTACCTAAATTAGCCTTTGACCTTTCTTAAGTAAAGATAATAAAAATAATTATTTTCCTTAAATACAAAATTAGTATTCTAATATAATATTATTAAAAAATTTGGGTAAAATCAGAGAATTGAACTCTGAACATCGTCGCCACAAGACGTAATTTTACCATTAAACTAATCTTACCTCTTTTATATTATTATGTATATTATATAATATAATATAATATAAATTTTATTTATTAAAAAAAATAAATTAACTATTAATATTTTTAATAGGGTGGCCTATCCTACCGCGACAGCCTTCTGTCCACTTGATCTCCTAGCCACTCCTATAAATGGTTAGTGGAGAGGCCTGTGATTGCCGCGCTTTGCTTTTGCTGCGGTGGCCTGGGGCCATTGGGATAAATTACTATATATCTGTGCTATCCACCACCTGTGCTAGGACTGGTGGCCACTATAGATAATATTTTTTACTTTCTAAATTATATTAAATTGAATACTAGAAAGAATATATTCAAATAATGAAAATTATAACTCGGCTTTATCACTCACTCACACCTCGGTCACTCCTATTAAAAAAAAATAAATAGGGTGCATATGCTAAAGCAAGCATGCGTGAAAGTTACAGCCTAAATATAATAAGGTGAGTTGCAGCTATTTCAAGCTACAGCAGGATATAATAAAAATAGAATTATTAATTAATATTAATTAGAATTTTTAATCTGTGGAGATAAAACTATAATTAATGAAGCAAAATAAATAATAATTAATCTAATTTCACTTAATAAAAAAGTATCTATTAAAATAGGAGCAAAAACTAAGAATACTAAAGCTAATAAACCTAATGTAATATAAAGAGCATAAGTAGTAATTACACCACTATCTAATTTAGATATATTATTTCCAGTATTAGTGAAAATATTAGATAAACCATGAGGCCCTAATAATTCAATAACTCCTCTATCAAGAACTTTAGATATTGTATAACCTAATAATAAACCTACAGATATTATATAATTATTATATACTACATCAAAAAAGTATTTTCCATTTAAGAAAGTATAAAATTTTCTACCTAATTTAGTTTCAGTTAAATCAATAACAAAAGTTGTACTATTATGATATAATAATATAGCTAATAAAACACCAAATAAAGATAATATAGATGGTAATAATTTTATTAATAGAGGTAAACTAAATTCTGCTTCAATAATAGAAATATTATTAGGATGTATAAATAAAGAATTAGCAAAGAAATCAGAACCGACACCTACAAATAAATCAGAGAATACAAAACCAAAGAAGATACTAAATAAAGCTAACACAAATAGAGGTACAATTACAGCTAAATTAGCTTCATGAGAATTTAAATAATAAAATTTAGATCCATTAGGAACAGTTAAGAAAACTAATGAAATAAGTCTAAATGAATAGAATGCAGTAATACCAGCAGTTAAACTCCCTAAAATATAAGCATAAGTTCCACTGAAACTATATTGTCCATATGCTAATTCTATAATTAAATCTTTACTATAGAATCCCGTTAACCAAGGAGTAGCTAATAAAGATAATGATCCGACTAACATTGCTGTATAAGTGAAAGGTAAAAATTTTATTAATCCTCCTAATCTTCTGACATCTTGTTGATCTGAAAAACTATGTATTACGGCTCCAGCTCCTAAGAATAATAATGCTTTAAAGAAGGCATGATTGATTACATGCATTAATGCAACATTATATTGACTTAATCCTACGGCCATGACCATATAGCCTAATTGACTTATTGTTGAAAAAGCAATTATTCTTTTTAAATCATTTTGAACTAAACCACATGTAGCTGCAAAAAAAGCAGTTGAAGCCCCAACTAAAGTAATAATTAATAAAGCTGTTGAACTATATTCTAATATAGGAGAAGATCTTACTAATAAATATAATCCTGCTGTAACTAGTGTAGCAGCATGAATTAAAGCAGATACTGGTGTTGGCATTTTTGTTAGCAGAAAATTTCTTTACTGATCGGACTATATCATCTCATATTTTAATATGAGCTTCACGTGTAGTCTCTGAGGATCCTACTTGTTCTATATATAAATTGTGTAGATGGGCCACTATCCTATAAATAGGCGGGCTGAAAGAAAGACCCTAATTCCGAAGGAGTAGAGTTAGGGCCTAAAATTGGAGATTTGTGGTATAAGGCAAGAGAGGTATAAATGGCGGGTGGCTAGCCTACCATTATAGTACACAGTTATAAATAAAACCTTTTACCATTTTGTTAATTTATATGAAGGAGAAACTCTTTCTCTTTATAAAATTCGAACTTTTACCTACAAGTTTTGTTAATTTGCCGGGCCTTGTCCTAGACCCTCAAAACAAATACCTATTCTTTTATAGAATTATTAAAAATAATAAATATTTACTATAATATTTATATTAAGTTACAAAAAGAATTTTAATCATTAATTCCAAACATTTCAAATATAATATCAACTAAATAAAGAATGTACAGTGTGTATTAAATTATTAACTTCAATAGTATATACAATCGGACCTCCAAACCATTGATTAGTCGTTTCATTAGCATTATGATTATAACCTAATTTACCTGATCTATTAAAATACATTTCAAGAAATAATTTTTCAACCGTAATTTTATTTCCATTAATATTTTTTACTCTCTCCCCAGCGTAGCTTGGCGGTGGGATTAATTATAACCCTTTCCCTTTATAAAATGATTTAGCATTAAGTAGTTGTTTTCTTAATACTATTTCGCCATCTAAGAAATAGATTGTGGATTTTCCTATTTCTCTTTTAAAACCTTCAGTTAAGATTGTATCAGTCCATTTAAAATCTGATGCACCTAAAATAGTTACATGGTTAGTTGAAGAATCTAAACTTACATCTATTTCATAAGTTCTTGTACCATTAATAACAATAAATCTATTAACTCCGTCTATTATTGAGTTAGATCTTATTTGTCCATAATCTGATGGATTCATTGATGTTGGTAAATTATAATTATTAAATCTATGATAAGATAGAGATTTATCAGTTAAATCTTGTAATAAACTTTTATTATCTGTAGCTAAACCTTTATTTATAATATATGAGAATGTAATATTTGATATTGATTGACTAATGTATGAATCATTTAAAATACCTAATCTTTCTGATAAGTAATTTAAATATGAATCTTTTTCATCAAAATTAACTCTTCTTAAGTGTCCTATTGTTTTATATCCATTTTCGGAAAAGTTAACTTTACACATTAACCATAGATGTTGTTCTCCCTTAATAGTTGAATAAACTTCATTCCAAAATTGATTAATATATGAACTTAACATTTTACTATTTAAATATGAATTTGTAATAGGATATTTTTTTAATTTAATCATTATACTTTAAAAGATCCCCGCTTGATCTTAGCAACAGTGGGGCTTATCCTGTTGCTCTTGAGGTCCCAGCCTCCAATTATTAATTTGTATGTGTAATCCTGTCCCACTGTTGTCATCAATATTCAAATATATTAATTATTGTTCTAGAACTAATGAGTATTGTTAGTAATGTTCACAATACTAATATTAAAATATTTGTCAGAAATATAGACAGTTTAATCAGAATAGATTACTAAATTAATAATGATGTTTGCGTACTACAAACACCCTTTTATGAATATTATTTTATAATTATAATATATAGGAATAGTGGAATATTAGGGTGATCAAATAAGAGCGTGCATGCTTCCTTCCTATGCTAAAGGGGTGCAAGCAGGGATAGATTTTAATAAATTTCATAATATTCAATGAATATCACTAGAAATAGTGATCACCTAAAGGAAGCTCTTAATAAACTAATGTTCAATAATAATTTTATTTTAAAAATATATTTTATATTAATATTTTCATTATTAAATATTCTTATACAAAATAGAAGTTATATTAAAGCATTAATTATAGCAACAATTGACTTCCTATTTAATAGAGGTGTAGCAGAGGAAGATTTTAGTTCCTATCAATTTATTCATATTCCTAATTACTTTCCATTAATTAATGAAGATTTACTAAAGTATTTTTTAGAGTTATTCTTAAACTTATTAAATGATTATTATTATCCGAAATATAATGAAATTCATAAAATAAGTATAGTATTCTTTCAATTAGATAGAAAAACTAGAAAATATATTCAAATATCAGAGGTGTGTGTAATTGATTTCCATGTTACGGAATCAATATCAGTTGATGATTTATATAATAATAAAAAATGGTACAAATCAGAAATTAATCATAGTGATGAAATATTAATATAATCAAAATTTACAGATAAATCAACTAATTCTATTATCAGAGGGTTAGAATAACATTGGAGCGAGCAATGATTTCACAATTTAACTAAACAGACTAATTAAACTATTTGTTTTAACTCTTAAACTTTTATTCTCTTTATATTCTTATATATTTATGTTTATATAAACTCTTTATTGTTTTATATTTATTATATACTATAATTCTTATATTAATATTTTTTTATATATTACAAGTGCTCGGATATTGCCTCTTCTATAGTTGCCGAAGAGGCATATCCATCGAGTTAACAAGTTTAGGCCTAGATTAGCTAGGCCTTATTAAATTTACATTATTTATTAGTCCGGCACGGCAGCTATCTCCCTCTACGGTGCTAGAGGGTGGGGATAAATAAATTATATTATTAATCAATAAATTTTGTTATTACACTATTTACTTTTACTCTAAGACTATTTACACTTGCTTCAGGTAAATTAGTTGCTAATAGAATTTGGCCTAGATTTTAAAGGATTAATAAGATAATCCAGAGTTACGTTTTCTCAAAAAATATAATCAGCGTTAGGTAGAACAAAAAGTTTAAGAAAATCCATTCCTTTAACTTGTTTCAACCCTTCTTAGGTTGGTCACTGTTTAATTATTGTCCGGAATAATTAAATAAAAAGTTAAAGCCAAGGTTGATGATAATAAAATTTATCACAAAATAATTTTAATTAAATGGTTAACAATTATTTTATATTAATTATTAATTTAGTAAAAATATTTATAATTTTCAATATTTTGTTACATAATAGAAATGTTATAAAAGACATTTATGACAATCTATTTAATAGAACAGAAGTAGAAGATTTTACTAGTTATAAATATATTCATGTTCCTAATTATTATTCATTAATTAATGAAGATATATTATCTTATATTTTTAGTATATTTATTGAATATTTATATAATTCATTGTATCCAAATTACAATAATGAAATATATTCAATAAGTATAATATTTTATCAACTTAATATAAAAACAGGTGAATATAATAGAATCTCAGATAATTGTGTATTTAATTTTAATCTTAAAGATCAAATATCAGCTGATGAATTATATAATTTAATTAAAAGGAGTGATTCAGAATTTAGTTATACTAATGATTTCTTCATATTATTTAAAATGAATTCTTCTAGTAATAATTAATTCTATTGAAAGAATTAAATAATTTATCCCCTTTTTTCAATTAACTTGCCCGGCACTATTGCCGCTGCCTATATTTTATTATTTTACTCAGTTTTATATATTTTATATAACTTTATATAAATTCTTTCTCCTTTTTTTTATGTTTATGTATTGAACATTTCAAGGTATTTTCTCCAAACATATTTTCTAAGGTACTTTTTAATTTTAAAACATCTTGATTGCTAAAACCATAAGTATTTAAATGTAAACCTTTATTTTGAAGAGAACCATCATCCATAATCCAATAAGCTAAACCTCTAGGAGTAAGTAAATCTTGTATATTTGAAGGAACAATTTTCAAATTATCTGAAATATAAAATATATTTCTGTAATAATTAAAACATGGCAATGATAATGTAACAAAATTAACAGAACTATAACTATTATTAGTTCTCTTATCTACAAATGAATTTGTTTTAAGTTTTAAATCTTTAGATAAGTAAGGTTAAAATTATTCTAATACGTGGTTAAAATAGTTAATATGTTGTATTCTTAAACTACTTTGACCAAACATAAATCTAGAATTACCTGTTAAAGATCTTTTTTGAATATGTCCATCTCCTAGTAATAATCCTATAATAATTTCATTTAAAGGACTTTCAATAGTTAATTTGGATCTTTCAAGTTTTGATAATCTTTTTTTTAGTAATAGTTGAGAAATTTTGTGAACATACTAAACTTATGGAAGTTATTAGATCACATTATTTAATACATTTATGTAATACCCTTTCAATAATGGCCGGACTATATCTTCATCCTTACGATTACAGTAAGGAGCTTCACGTGTAGTCTCTGAGGATCCTACTCAGTTATATATAAATTATGTGAGTCTTATCGAAGATTAGTGGAGAGAGAGAGATTAATGAAGGGTGGCTAGCCCTCCATAGTATTTTTTTCGTTATAATTTTAATTGAAGGAGAAACTTTTTATTCTTTTATATATATTTTATATATATTATTATTCTTTTAATATTATTTATTATATTTATTATTCTTTAATTAATATATTTTTATATAACTTAGTGAGCCGGGGATAAATATTATTAATCTGTAATATTTTTAATTGCACTATTTACTGCATTAGTTAGACTACTAGAAGTTGCTTCAGGGAATACACTTATTAATGTACTTACTGTTCCTATTGATCTACTGACTTCTAAACCTCCTAAGTCTGTTTGGGTCGAGGCTTCTATATATTCAGATATAGTTTGAATAGGTGAATTAGGAGTTACAGTAGATAATCCAACTGAACCTTCACTTATTGGAGATATTGGACTTACTCCGACTTCAACCATTGATCTAGTTATGTTACTATCTATTATTTCTATTGGACTAATTAGTGTTATTGGACTACCTGGATTACCAGGATTACCGGGATTAAATAATAAATTTATTATATTTATTTTTAATTCAATTAATGAATGATTGAACCAATTATATTGAACTAATTCTGCTGGACTTATTGATGAGCCTGGTAATATAAATATGAAATAAAAGTAAAATAAACCAGAACTTATTAAGGCTATTTGTTTTAATAATTCTGAATTTCCTTGACTTTCAGTCAATTCATCTCTCATTTCTTCTAATACTTCTGATATTGCTTCTTTAACTCCTTGTTTGATTCCTAATTTAATTTCACTTTGTATATTAGTTAAATCTATTTCAGGATTAACTGGGCCGGCACTAATATTTATATAATTTTTAATTTGATCCCATAAATGTTTTAGTAATTCAATATATGGTTCAATTATATCTGAATATATTGAATAAGTTATATTTAAAGGAGTAATTAAATCAGTAAACAAGACTATTAAACTCACTCCTAATATTATATTTATAAAGATTATTATTTTAATAAATTTATTTATTTTGATTAAATATTTATTATTAAATATATTAGTTAATATTGATATTAATGGTAATATATAAAAATATTTATTTAATTTATTAAATATTCTATTTATTTTAAACATTAATTTTAATAACTCTGATCTATTCATTTATATATTTTATATATTTTTTAATAATTTATTATTATCAACCTTAGCTTTGACTTTACTTTTATTAATATATACCGGACTACATATTTAACAGTGAGCTTTGCTTTAAAGTTAAAGGTATGGATTTTCTTAAACTTGTTTCCTATTAAACATTTACCCTCCCATACTCTAATAGTATGGTACTCCTCACCTCTATTTTCAATAGAAGTCCCTTATAATATTAACTAGACAGGGCTCGTATGTTGCCTCTTCTATCGGCAGCTGAGAGGCACACACATCGATTATATAATTAACGGGACGGGCACTAACTATCCTATTTATTATTTTTTACTCAGTTTTATATATTTTATTATATTTATTTTTATAGGATTAGTAGAGAAATGGATAGGGCTCGTATATTGCCACCAAGATAGGCAGCGGGGAGGCATATACATCGAGATTACCTTCGGTAAGTTACTTTAATTGACCTTACGGAGACTACATAATTATTAATATATTTAATATTAGTTAGAATGGCCTAGATTAGCTAGGCCTTATAGATTTAATTAAGAGACCTTCGGTAGGACCCCAGGGTTACCTCTCCTATCACTTAAATTATTATTTATTATAAATTAAGAAAGTACTTGGCTACTGGAGTGTTATTCCGTTACTCGCACTCTTTCACTGTACTTTAAACCATAGTCCCTAACCTTCTTTCTTTTAATTTAATTTTATATAAATAAAAATTAGGGCCTTAAGGTTACGGGACGGTTCAATAAATGGTTGATTTTATACAGATGGGGTCAGGATTTTACACTGGTGATTGACTACACCTTATTCTTTATTATATTTAGGTCGGTATCGTTTAGGATATTTTAAAGAGTGAAGCTTTTCAAAGCAGGCAACTTACAATATAATTATATTATAAGAAATCTTTAGTTACAGGCTGTACTTGACTAGACGAATCTAGAATAGGAGGATTCGAACCACCTTAATAATTGATAAATCAACTAATCAATTATCAGAGCTACCTAGTATTGGTTAGAATAATATCAGCACGACTGATAATCTGACAATTTAACTAAACAGAATCATTAAATTATTTGTTTTTTCTCTTAAACTATTATTCTTCTATTAATTTAATTTATATTCTTATTTTAATTATTAATGTTTAATAATAATAATTTTATTTTATTAATTAATATTATATTAATATTTTATTATTTTAAATATAATTTTATACAATAGAAATAATATTAGATCAACAATTGACTTTCTAATTAATAGAAAAGAAGATTTATCTTTATATAAATTTATTCATATTCCTAATTATTATGGAATAATTAATGAAGATATACTTAAATATATCTTAGATTTATTTATTGAATATATATTTAATTGTTATCACCCTAAACAAATATTATCAATAAGTATAATATTTTATCAACTTAATCCTAAAACTGGCGAATATTATAGAATAGCAGATAATTGTGTATTTTACTTTAAAGTTAAAGATCCAATATCTGTTGATGAATTATATAGTTTGATTAATTGGCTTGAAAAAGAATTTAATAAAACTAACGATTTCTTCATATTATTTAAAATAAATTAATATTCTTCAAATGAAGTAACAATTATTTCTAAGCCATCCCTCTCGCGTAGCGAAGGGAGGGAGAAAGATATAAATTATTTAAATATAGTTAAGGGATAAGAATACACTGCCCTGATCTCCGATCATCCGGGCCTAGAATTGAACTATGACTTTCCAATTAAAAGTTGGACACTCAACCGGAGTTCTATATTCAATTATTTATGTGTTAAAACGAATCTTACTAGACTCGAACTAGTAACTACAGAGTGACTGATCTATTGATTTACCTTTAATCTAAAGATTCTTAATTACTCTTTTATGAGTGGTTAAATAATTATAGGTGCTAACATACCCGCCCCTATGGGAGGGTGGGTTTAAATTTTTATGTTAATAATATTCTTTATATTGTTTCTTCCTTTAATACTTTAAATGGATTACCTTTTAATTCTTCTATTTTAACTTTACTACTGTTTGATATTCCACCATTTTTCCATTCTTTTACGAAATCTGAGGCTTCGGATATACTTGTTTTATCAACTACAGTATTTTCCCATGTAGTTACACCACTTAAAATTGCATCAGGTAATTGTGTTGGTATAGTTTTAAGGGTTGGAGTAATACTATTTAATTTATTTTCTATATTTAAATTGTGTAATTGTTCACCAAAAGTAGACCATGTATGTTTAACTCCTACTCCAACATTTGTCCATATATTAGGTGTGTTTACACCTGATGGTAAAGGTGTATCTGCTGGAGTTATACCTCCTACATATTTACCTTTACCTACTGTTATTGCTTCGTACCACTGATCAACCATAGCTTGATCTTTTATTCTTTGAAAACTATCAAAGGTTCCTTCACCAAACATTGCAACTTTTACTTTTTTATACCACGGTAAAAATGGATTATTTTCGGTGAAAGGATACAATCTTCTATTTTGTGTTACTGGATTACTTTGATATTCCATAAAGGTTTGGAATTTATTGTTTATCTCAGTAGAAGTTGAAAAATAACTAAATGGATTAAGTTTATGTTTAATAAATGAGGTTGAATTAGTTATTCCTGTTCCTATAGCAGTAAATATACCACCTATACTTTTGCTAGTTTTATCAGTTAAAGTGATATCGGGACTAGGTGGTAATGGAATGTTTGAACCCCTGGTGAACCTGGAGTAACAGTAGGTGAAGTTACAGTAGGTGAGGTTAAATAATAATAGATCCATGAAGGATCTGAATAGATTTTATAGCCTAAATATGTTATACCTACTGTACATCCAATTCCTATAAGCCATAACCATGTTGAAGTATCTCTGTACCAAGGTGTAAGATCTACATGAACTTTATTTCCATAATTTACCCAATCTTCCCATGAATTTATCCATCTTTTTTCACCATTTAAGATTTTATCTCCCCAAGCTGAATTAGGTAAATCAGCTGGTTTTGGATTTCTTAATGGATCATATTCTATAGGAGATAATATATAATCTATTGGTGATTTGGTATTCCCTGGTTTATTGTTGGGAATATTTGGGACAATCTTTTGATCGAATAAATTTAAGAACCAACCAAATATTTTATTGGTTATATTACCTAATACTTCGAAATAGGCATGTCCCATAGCCATAAAACCAATTATCATGTTATCGAAACTAAAACCTACGGCTTTAAACATGATTAATATTCCAATCAAAGCATTAAATATTACAAATGCTTTTCTTGTTTTACCTAAGATTGACCACCAACTATTTTTACCATACCATAAAGATAATTTTGTTACTATTTTAGATATAAATGGTAGTTTTTTAGCATATCCTAATACAGCAGTTATTAACCATAAGTGTAACATAGAAGATTGCTTAAAGAAATTAATTATCCTAGACTTTTTAGCCGCGGGGACTTCTTGCAATTTAGTAGATTTAAATTTATCTAAATCTTCCTTTAATTGCTTTAAAGTCAATTTTTGTTTTTTCATTTTAAAGATCCCCTCTTGTATTTGACGTATAATGATTCAATTAAAAAGTTATCCAATAAGTCAATCATTATTATCTAAAAAAGTATTAAGTGTTTATATCACACAATTCTGGAATGAAGTTTATGCCCAAATTAAAGGTGAAAAACATCTATGGTTAATGTGTAAAGTTAATTTCTCAGAAAATCAACTAGGATATAAATCTATGGGACATTTAAGAAGAGTTAACTTTACAGATAAAGATTTATTTATTGATTATTTATCAGAAAGATTAGGAACTATAAATGATTCCTATATTAATGAATCAATTTCAAATATTACATTTTCATATATCATAAATGATGGTTTAGCTGTAGACAATGAAAAATCTTTTAAAGATCTAACAGATAAAGCATCAAGTACACATAGATTCAAAAATTATAATTTACCTAAATCAATGAATCCATCAGATTATGGTTCAATAAGATCTAACTCTATAATAGATGGAGTTAATAGATTTATTGTTACAAATGGTGCTAGAACCTATGAAATAGATACTAGTCTAGATGGTCTAACAAATAAAGTTACAATATTAGGTGCTTCTAATTTTAAATGGACAGATACTGTATTAAATGAAGGTTTCCAAAGAGTTATTTCAAAATCTACAATCTATTTCTTAGACGGAGAAATAGTAATGAGAAAACAACAACTACCTGCTAAAGCATTTAATAAACAAAAATTTGATTCAAAAGTAAAAACAAGTTTCATAACTATGGATATTGAAACTATTTCTCAGGACTTCCAACAATTACCTTATTTAATTTGTGCATATAATGGTAAAGAATCTATATCATCCTATGGAGAAATAATTGATGGAGTAATTAATCAAAATGCACTATTTAATTCATTTATTAATCAATTATTAACCTTATTTAATAAGAAATCTAATAGATTAATTGTGTACGCACATAATTTATCAGGATTTGATGGTATATTCTTAATGAGACATCTTTTACAGTTTGGTAAAGTTGAACCTTTATTATTCAACGGTAAAATTATAAGTATCGAAGTTAAATTAAATAGGGTAGGATATATGAATAAAACAATAATCTTCAAAGATTCATATTTATTATTACCATTATCATTAAGAAAATTATGTTTAGCATTTAATATCAGTGTCGCTAAAGGATACTTTCCATTTGGTTTATCAAATATATTCTATAAAGGAGTATTACCTAAGTTAGAATTATGGAAAAACATTCCCTCAAATGAATATACTTCATTAATTGCAGAATTCGCAGCTAAAGTATGGGATTTCAAACAAGAATCAATTAAATATTGTAAACTAGATTGTATCTCTTTACACCAAGTATTAATTAAATTTAATGAATTAATCTATGGTGAATTTAAAATTAATGCACACAATTCTTTAACTCTACCATCGTTAGCAATGAGAATCTATAAATCTAATTATATGCCAGAAAATACAATTTACCAAATATTAGGAAATATTGAAAGAGATATTAGACTATCCTATAGTGGTGGTGCTGTAGATGTGTTTATACCACATAACAGAATAACTAATTTATTTAGTAAAATTAAAGCTGTATTTGTAAAATTATATCAATATGATGCTAATTCATTATATCCAACAGTTATGGCTAATCATCCAATGCCTATAGGGAAACCAATTGAATTTGAGGGAGATATTAGAAGATTTGATCCTAAAGCATTTGGATTCTTTTTTTGTAAAATAATTAGTCCAGAATTTATGCAACATCCAATTCTACAAAGAAGAATTAAAACAAAAGATGGTTTAAGAACCATTGCAGGATTAGGAAGTTGGGAAGGATGGATTTGTTCAACAGAATTGGATAATGCAGTAAAATTAGGTTACACTTTTGAAATCCTTAAAGGTTACGAGTTTAAAACTGGTGACATTTTCTCTGAATATATAAATAAAATGTATAATTTAAGATTGGAATATCCTAAAGGGCATCCATTAAATCTAATAGCCAAACTATTAATGAATTCATTGTATGGAAAATTCGGTATGAGATTAGAGATTACAAAAGTAGAAATGTTTGATTGTTCAGATGAATCAGGGATAAATTATTTCAGAAGTAAATTAGATCTTTATGGAACAACTGTACAAGATTATATTAAATTAGATGATACTTTTATTATAATAAGAAATGCTTTAACTGATATATTCTATAATGATGAATTGGATAAGTATTATGGCCAAGATGTTAACATTGCAATTGCCTCTACAATTACTGCTGGTGCCAGAATTTATATGAGTGTCTTTAAGAATAGAAGTAATTTTAAATTGTATTATTCTGATACAGATTCTATTATTATAGATGTTGAATTACCAGCGGAATTAATTGGTGAAAGTTTAGGACAATTTAAATTAGAACAAGTAATCGAAAGAGGAGTATTCTTAGCTCCTAAAGTATATGGCTATATAACTGAGTCTGGTAAAGAAGTAATCAAAGTTAAAGGAATTAAAGAAGAAATAGTATCTGAATTAAAAATTGATGATCTAGATCAATTACTAATTAAGGATGCTTTTAGTGAATTTACACAAAGTAAATGGCATAAAAAAGTATTAGAAGGAGAAATATCAATTAAAGATGTAGCTTACACTCTTAAAGTTACTTCAAATAAAAGAGAGGCTGTGTATGTAAATGGTATTTTTAATGCTACAAAACCTTATAACTATAATGAAATAGATAAATAAATTATCCCCTGTTTATTCACAATATTTAACGATTATCATTTTACTCCTAAAGGAATTTTATAGAATCTTAATGATTACAGATCTTTTAGTTATAATATTAATATTAATAAAATATATTATATATAGATTATATAATCTAATTAAAAATTCACTAAATATATCACTAGTTTCAAATTGGTATCCTTTAATAATATTAAATTGATAACCAAATTTTATTGCGTTATCCATTTCACTTGAACAAATCCATGCTTCCCAAGAACCTAGTCCTGCTATTGTTCTTATTCCTTCATTAGTTTTAATTCTTCTTTGTAGAATTGGATGTTGCATGAAATCAGGACTAGTAATTTTACAATAGAAGAAACCATAAGCCTCAGGATCTACTCTTCTAATATCACCTAAAAATGCAATAGGTTTACCAATAGGCATTTTAGTATTAGCCATAACACTAGCATATAGACCATTAGCATCATATTGATATAATTTTTCATATTGATCAGAAGTAATAAAATTACCAATTTTATTATGAGGAATATATAAATCTACAGCACCACCAGTATAAGATTTTCTAATATTTTGTTCAATTAGTCCATGTAATTGGTAAATTGTATCTTTAGGCATAAAATGTATTTTATAAATTCTAGCAGCTAATGCTGGTAAAGTTAAAGAATTATGAATATTAACATTAAATTGATTAAATATTAATTCATTAAATTGTAGTAATATTTCATGAAGACACACACAATCTAATTGACAATATTTTATTGATTCATTTTTGAAGTTCCATATTTGATTATTTTGTTTTAATAATAAGTAATCTTTAAATGCTAAATCTTTAAAATATTTAAAACTTGGAAATTCACCATTATAATTAATATCAGTTAATTTAAATGGAAAATAAGATTTAGGATTATCAATTTTAAATGTTTTACATAAATCTCTTAAAGCATGAGGTAATAATAACATAGAATCTTTAAATATAATAGTTTTACCTTCTAAACCTTCAACATTTAAACATTTAAATTTAATAGTTATTAGTTTACCATTAAATAGTAAAGGTTCAACTTTACCTAACGGAATTAAATGTTTAAGTAGAAATACACCATCAAAACTAGAAAAATTATGTGCATAAATAGTTAATTTTTTATCATTTTCATTAAAGAATGATTTTAATTGAGTGATAAAATTTAAAAATAATTCCTTTTGATCCAAAGAATCATTAGCATAAGAAGTTATATAATCTGTACCATTGTAAGCACAAATTAAATATGGTATTTGATTATTATTAATATTAATTGTTTCTATATCCATTGTGTCGAAAGTATTTAATAATATCCTTTTCCACAGATTTAGCTCTAAAAGGTTTAGCATTTAATTGTGCTTTTTGTAATATTAATTCTCCATCTAGAAAATATAAAGTAGACTTACCAATTTCTCTTTTGAAATAATCATCAGATATTTTAATATCAATCCATTCAAACTTAGATGCTCCCAATATTCTTACTTTATTAGTTAAACCGTCTAGACTTATATCAATTTCAAAACTTCTTTTGTTCGATTCAACTATATATCTAATAATTCCATCTATTTCTGTTTTACTTCTAATATCTCCATAATCGGAGGGATTCATTGAAATAGGTAAATTTATTTTATTAAAATTATGGAAAGGTAATTCTTTATTAGTTAAATCTTCTAATAATAATCTATCAGAATCCGAAACCACACCATCTTTAATAATATAAGTAAAAATTATTTCTGAAATATTTTGTGGACTATACGAATCAATTAATATTCCTAATCTTTCACAAAGATAATCAGAAAACAATTCTTTATCACCAAATTCAACTCTTCTTAATGGAGCTAATGTTTTATATCCTGAATCACTATCTTGTCCATATTTTACTTTACAAATAATCATTAAATGTTTTGGATTTACTTCTATTATTGGAGAAAATACTTCATTAAAAAATTGTGAAATATAACTATTTAATATTTCACTTGTTAGTATAATATTTTCTGTTAAATTGTATTTTATTGTTTTAATCATTATTTAAATATTAGTAATTAGTCTTTATACCAGACCAGGTTTCTTTAAATTGACTTAATTAAATTCAAGTTAATATCTTATTAGATTAAATTATCGAGTATCATAAGTTAATAAAAGTTAATATTAATTGAAAATAATATACACCTGTTGTAAATATCTATTTAAGTTACAGTCGTTATACTTAGATATTGCAATTAGATACAATTTATTGTTAATATCTCCTTATATTTTTATAAACCTTCAATAAGTTTAAGAGATATTTATATGAAAGGTAGTCCAACTATTCCTGTAGATATATCGCCATGGTACAGAGATACTAGTTCATGGTTGTATTTAATAGGAATTGGTTGTACAGTAGGTTTAGCTTACTTTGGATATTTAATCTATTGTGATCCAACAATAATCAAAGATTATATCCCTACACCCAAAGTAAGACCAACTAATATTCCATTACCACCATCACCTGATATAACTTTAGGTGATAATACCACAACCGCACCAGGTAGTATAGTTTCATCTATAGGATTAGCAATATTTAAACCAATTTCATATATTAAAAAGATGTTAAATCCATTTAGTTATGTTACAACTTCAACTGAAGTAAATAATCAATTCCAAACTTTTATGAATTACCATCCTTTAACCCAAGATAGTAAATTATACCCATTCACCGAAAATAATCCATTTGAAATCAGAAAGTCCAAGAATAGTTACTTTATTAATATTTATTTTTGTTTTTATTTAAAAACTTTACTTTTTTTATATTTATATTTATATTTATATTTTATAAATAAATAAAACCTGTAATGTTAAACCTGTAAACTTAGTTTTAATACATTTTTACCTTAAAGTAAAAATAATGCTAAAACATAATTAATAAAGTGAAATGTTGGATTAAAAATATAACCTAAATTTATAGATAAGTTTCTCATTTTATGAGTGGGCCTTGCCCTCGCTATGCGCCCTGGGGATAATTAATTTAAAAAAATAATTCTTTATACCCTGATGCTATGAAAAATGTTATGCAATTAAATTTAATTAAGAATCATGCTATTAAATCTGCAGATTTATTTGGGTAAATAGAAGTTGAATTATACTGCCTTAAAGATAAGTTGAAACCTGTACTTCAATTTAAATATATGGATAAAACTATTTATTCTACAGGTAGGTATGTATATTTATCAGAAGTATTAAAAGCTATTGCTAAATTACAATTAATGGTTTAGAAATTCCCCATTAATTAAATAATATTTTTAAACTAATCCCACGGTCTCATAACAAGACCACCCTCGAGTTTACTCTACACGTGTTCTACACTCATATTCCCTCTCCTCTGTATTAGCAATAGCGTGGGAGGATAGAGTGTAGGTTTCCAACCCTCCTAGTTTAAAAATGGCTGCTTTTCTAGAATATTCTGATAATATAAAATATTTAATTAATAATTTAACTCTTTTATGATGAAAATATTCATAAATATATATTTTTGATAAATTGATATTTTTATAATAAATATATAATTTTTATAATTTAACAAATAATTTCGTAACTATGGATATTGAAACAATAATTCTCAGGAATTTTACAATACGTTAAAAGTAACACTTTATTATTTTAAAGTTAGATGTAATTTAAGGTTGAATAACTATCACCCGACTATTAATTAAATAATTTAGGTTTATATGCTAATTTCTTACCAATAAAACCAAGTATGGACGAAATCTATGCGCGTTAAGTAAACGTTAGGCCCTTCAGCTATTCACCACTATTTCATAATTATTATTGAATTATTATGGAATAACTCTGAAATCATAGCTCACACAATTTTTTTATTCCTTTTCAAGATGGAGTATTAATTTACCTTAGTGTTCTAAAGATTAAGTATTATAAAATATAAAGAGATATTAACTAAAATGGTATCTAATTGCAATATCTATTTAGATATTTACAACATACCCTCACTGTGTCACTCCTGCTTTAGCAAGGATGTGTGTGTGTGCGTACATTATTTTCAATTATATTAATTTTTATTAAATATATAGACTCAATAATTTAATCTAATAAGATATAAACTTGAACTTTATTAAGATAATTAATATAAACCCTGGTATAAAGGCAATTTTCTAATAACTAAATAATGATTAAAACAATTAAATATAATTTACCTGAAAATATTATACTTACAACAGAAGTATTAAATACTTATATCTTACAATTCTGGAATGAAATATTTACTCCTATTATTGAAGGAGATAATCCTAAACATTTAATGATTCTATGTAAAGTAAAATATGGAGTAATAACACTGGAATGACCAATGATTTCATAATTTAACTAATCGGATTCATTAAATTATTTGTTTTATCACTTAAACTATTATTCTTATTCTTTTATATTTGTTGATAAATTATTATTTAATTTTATAATATTAATTAATATTGGATTAATATTTACATTTTTATATTAAATCAGACTAATTCTATTATATTCTTATATTGACTTTCTATTAAATAGTCGCTGCTATTGCTAAAGCAAGCTTGCGGAAGATAACTTAGCTTTATATAAAGTTATTCATATTCATAATTATTTTGGTTTTATAAAAGAATCATTATTAAAATAATTATTAGGATTATTCCTAGGATATTTAAGTGACTATTATTATCCTAAGTATAATAAAATACAATAAATAAGTATAATATTTTATCAAATAAATCCTAAAACTAAAGAATATTAGCCTATATCTGATAAATGTATTTCCCAAGTAAAAGAACCAATATCAGTTGATGAATTATATAAATTAATAAAATGGTATGAATCAGAATTCAATCATGATAATTAACTAATAATATAATTTAAAACAAATTAAACTTTCCCCCGACTATTAATAGGATGAAAATATAAATATAAAGGCCAGATGTTCTTGTTCTACTAACAAGGGCCAGACAATTATTAACATCAAGTCTATTTAATAAATTAGTAATACTAAACTAAATACTTCACAGTATGTTCATTTGTATCCTATTGTTCTATTTTCCTTTGTTCGCGCATCCTCTATCCTCTAAATAGGGCCTAGGGGCGGCAAAGTTGAAAGGTTAGAACATGAAATGATCTATTTCTTATAATAATGATAGTATCTAGAGGTTAGATTCTTGCTTTATATACATTCAGCTCTTATCTATTATGTTTGTGGCTACCCAACTATGCTTACTAATATTTAAATAAAAATAAATAACTTCAACAATTGGTACACTAGAGAAACACAGCCTATTGATCCTTTCGTACTAGAAGGTCTGCCTCTTTTTACTATTTGTTCCTCCAGAAGATAGGGACCATACTGACTCACGTCGTATTAAACCCAACTCGCGTACCCTTTTAATCGGCGAACAGCCGAACCCTTCCCAGCTTCTTCCCCGGGAGGATAGGATGAGTCGACATCGAGGTGCCAAACAGCCGGGACAATGTGTACTCTCGCCGGCTATCAGCCTGTTATCCCTAGCGTAACTTTTATCGATTGATCCCCGTCTATTCCATAATATAGCGAGGGGTCACTAAGCCCTACTTACGTATCTGTGCGACTTCTAAGTCTTTCAGTTAGGCATGCTTTCCGCCTTTACACTCTGCATAACCGTTCACTGGTTAATTGATCTCCATTCAATTTCTAGCTATACCTTTTGTAATTTGAGTATTATTTTATATATTAAAAATTTGTTTAATAAATTATTTTCTGTCTGGATATTATTAATTAATTAATAATATTTATTATTGAAATAAAATATAAATATTTGGATGTACTTTGCTACTTTATTAAAGACGACCGCCCCAGTCAAACTGCCAATTAGTCAACTATCCCTTTAATTATAAATTATAAGGTAAACATAGACCCAACCCCGTTTAAGGTTTCCAAGCCTTAAGGCCTACTATCGATAATCCTATTTACTATTAACTAAAGGTTGTTGTAGATCAATGTGATAACTAACTACAGTAAAGCTGCATAGGGTCTTCCCGTCCACCTGGAGGCAATCCGCATCTGCACGGATAATTCAATTTCACTGAGCAAGTTGTAGAGACAGTGAGACCATCGTTACACTATTGATACCAGACCACATTTAATGGCCAATTTATTTTGCTACCTTAGGATCCTCATAGTTAAGACCGCTATTAACCAGACTTTCAATTAGTAACAGTTTCCCATTACCTCTTTTATGTTAATGGCATCGGGCAAATTTCATCCAGAATACTATGATTTTCATCATTGCTCTGAATTGTGTTTTTAGTAAACAGTCGTGGCCTCCGATTTTGTGACACCACCATAATTTTTTTATTTTTAAGTGGTTCCTCTTATCGTCAAACTTATGAGGAGAACTTGCCGAGTTCCTTAACAACTTTTAGCTCTTCGCCTTAGTATTCTCTACTTACGAACCTGTGTCGGTTTAGGGTACGGTAGTTAAACTTATATTAATTAAAAATAAGTAATACTTTATTTTCCTGGTCCTCCTAATGCTAACCCGCGAATGCAAGAAAACATCAGGTTATTTTAATAATAAAAATAAATTTGGACTTTCAGTAAATTACTCATCAGCCAAAACTTTGGTTTTGGACCTTAGAGGCCGCATTAACATGAGACGGTTCAACCTTTTCTCATAACCCTTTCGTATTCGGCGAGAAGTATTATAACTTCTTTTTACGTTACTCATGTCAGCATTATCTCTTCAGTTACTTTCAAACAATGAAACACTGTTCTATCATCAGTTTTACTGAATGTTCTACTACCTAGATTAAGAATAAATATTAATAAATTCTTAATCAACACGATATCGGTTGATTATTTAGACCCGTTAAATTTTCGGCGCTACAATCTTATTCATTATTCCATTTTTAATATTTAGAATTTGTGAAGGGCTGCTACGTTGTTACAACGGTCATTAAAAGATAGCGACTACCAGGCTCACTTTACAGCTGCATTCAATTTGTTACTTCCTTAATTTCACTTAATAATCATTCGGGACCTTGATTTCGTGTTCTCGGCTGTTTCCGTCTTGACTACCCAACTTAGCATGAGCAGTCTGAATATCTACCATCAATTTATGTACTTCCGAGATTCGCTTCCATTGGTAAGATTTTCGAGGTCCCCGCAACCTAAACGCCTCATAGATTTTATTCTATGATTTGTTGGGAATTGCCGTGCTGTACCTCCATAAATTTTGTATAGATGTCATACTTACATATGTTTCGTAGAAAACCAGCTAGCACAAGGTCAGATTGGCATTTCACCGCTTTCCAAAACTCTTCGGAGAATTTTGCAACATTCACCCGTTCGATCCTTTATAATCTGGTCTTGGAAAGATCACCTTGCTTCGGGTCTAATAGAAGTAACTTATCCATCACTATTTACTAGGCAATATTAGCTTATTTTGTTTAAGGTAATATCTTAATTTTTATAAATTATTTTATAAATAATAATTCTTAATTATATCTATAATTAAGCTAGTCAGTCCAGTCGCTTTCGCTAGGGCTTTAAACCTTGCTACTCCTATTAACTTGCTGACCCATTATGCAAAAGGTACGCCGTCATTTTATTTTTATTAAAACTTCGACTGCTTATAGGGTTACTAATTCAAGTCTATTTCACTATGTTAATACAATACTTTTTCAAACTTTCCTTTACAGTACTTTTCGCTATTGCTAAATTTATAATACTTAGCCTTAGAGGATGGTTCCCCTTTATTCCGACAAGTTTTCTCTCATCGTACTTATTATTTAGTTTGATTATAAATCTACAGGACTTTCACCTTTTTTAGTTATCTTTATTTTATTGTGTTAATTTAATAAAATATTGATAGAGTTTCAATTTATAATTTTTACTAGGCTAATCCGATTTCACTCACCATTACTTTCGGAGTCTCGGTTGATTTCCTTTCCTTTCCTTACTAGAATGATTTGCTTCAGGAAGTTTTTATATAAAGGTTTCCCTTAGGATCGCCACATTTTTATTTATTATTTAAATATTATATAATTATTATTAATAATATAAAATTTATTGAATAATTGTGGCTTTTGGTAGTATACCTCCTTTTTTATAAATTTGCTAGTTATCCTTAATAACCCCTTTAAATTACTTTGATGTTATTACTATATTGTCATCGATACTTTTATAGATTTATTTTTTATAATTAAATATTTTTTATTATTATAGGGCTAATATAATTATGAAAATTAAGATAAGTATCACGGTCCAGATGTAAATATTGCTTCCGCAATCACAGCTGCACCCAGAAATTAGATGTTATACTCCCCGGTAATCAATCCTAAATTATATTTATTTTATTCTGATACAAATAGCGGTGCAGAAAATTGATAAATACCAGCTGAATTAGTTGGAAATGGAAAATTAAAACTAGAATACATAGTAAAAGAGGAGTGTTCCTTGGTCCAACCGGGACTAATACTAGTGGCGTGGACGGGAACAATAATAATGAAATTATACTTAAATAAAAAAGATTCAAATTTATATTCCCATCTTTAAAATCTAAAATATAAATTAATACGAGTCCCTGATCTCCTAGCCAGCCCTATAAAAATAAAAATAAAAATAAAATAAATAGGGGGATAAGTTAACACATCTAGCGGACAGTCTACTTATTTTTCCAATTAAACTATGAAGCCTAAATGAAAGAATAAAATATATTTTTATTATTAGATATTTATTTTGGAACTAATCAAATTAAAAACGAGCCCTTCCAGATTCGAACTGGGATCTCCTCAATTGACAATCGAGTGCTCTACCTATTAAGCTAAGAGCCCTATTTTAAGTTTATGTTTATAAAAGATTCTATTTCTATCAAAAATAAATTAATTGCTTATTTCTTTTTTTCAAGAGCGAGGTGAGTCGAACACCTACCGATGATTTTGGAGATCGCCATACTAACCAATTGATACTACACTCTTAATTTATAATTTAATAAAGCTCTTTTAAGAGAAATTATTATTTAATTTTATCTAACTTTTTACACAGCATCCGCCCACACACCCGTGCCTTTAATTGCACCTAGCCCCGGATGATCGGAGATCAGGGGAGGACTATTATTAGTTATAGAGTGTAATCAATAGTATCTTTTGTTAGACCCTGGTTTACCCAGGCTTTATGGACTAGAATACCTGACCTATGCATAAGCAGGGTGATCGGAGATCAGGGAGTTATATTAATAAAATTAACATTAGTATAACTTTTATACGGCCTAGATTAGCTAGGCCTTACTGGAATATTTAATTAACCTAGCCCCGGTTGATCGGAGATCAGGGGAGGATGGAAACCATCCTTGGATATTTACTACAGGTGATTTAAGTTACATTTACAATATGCGGAGGAAAGTAGATAAAATCAACTCATAATTTACTATCAGATTTCTTAATAGTAATATTAAAAATGTTACTAAATTTGTTATGTCTAATGTTGCTCTAGCTGCTGCGGTAAGCGCTTACGCTAGAATTCATATGATTTATTATAAATTGTTACCAGGTACAGTGTATACTGATACTGATTCAATATTTACAACTGATATTCTACCTGATTTGTTAATTGGTGATGAATTAGGTGAAATGAAAGATGAATTAAAAGGTAAAATCATTCAAGAAGGTTTATTCTTAGGTATTAAAAAATATGGATATTGGTATCTTGATGATAATAAAAAAATAGATAAATCTGTGTTTGCTGGAGTTAATAGAGATTATTTTACATTCAATGAAATTATCGATCTTTATGAAGGAATTAAAATCCATAAAACAGTGGAGAATAGATTCTATAAAAGTTTTACAGAATTAAATATATCTATAAAATCAGGTAACATTTCTATTCAGAAATCAGATAGTAAATTATTAATTGATAACATTTATTTACCTATACATATTGAAAATGGACAACTTATTGATCCTTTAAATGTTGTATATATTTTGTAACTATTTTTATTTCTTTTTTCAGTTATATAAGCCTTTTTCGACATTTATTTTTTATAAGTTAGATTTAGTTTACAAAAATAATTCTAATGATCGAAATATAATTTTTGATAGAAAAGGGGATAATCAGAAATATTTTAATAGTTATTTTCAAGTGAAAATGTTAATTAAATCACTTGATAGTATAAATTAAGGTATTAGCTGGCTAAATAAATATTATAAAGTTAAAAAAAGATATGTCCTGTAGTTACAGTAATACTAAATGAACCTCTTTTATTTTTATTAGTAAATCTTGCAGTATTAACAAATTGAGCTTTACCTCTCGCTAAAGTACCTCTTTGAATAGTTTTAACTGTTAATCTAGGTATAACTCTTTGTTTTAATAATCTACCAGCAATTTTTAATTTAAAACCAGATAAGTAAGAAGGTATAAAAGAAGAATTATTAATAAATTTATTAGTTTTTTTAATTTTAACAATTCTAAATAATTTTTTAATAATAAATCTAAGTTTAACAATATTACTAATTAAACCAATCATATTAGATAAAATATTACTATCATAATAAGGATAATGTAATCTATCTAATTCTAATTCTACAGGTTTTTTATATATTTTACTTAAATTTAAACATAGGGATTGTAATTTATAATTATTAATCTTTAATAATTTATTTTTAGAAACAAATTTATTTAAATAATAAAATAATTGAATAACAACTTTATTAGGAGTAATAACAATTATAGGTTTACTTATTAAACTAGACATAGATAAAAAGGTTGATTCTAATAAAGTAAAGACATTTTTAGTTATTCCTACACTGCTATTTTGTATTCCTTTTTTATTAAATTGATATACAATATTTTGATATTTAACTGTTTCAGGTTCATATTTAGAAATAGATTTAATATATTTTTTTATATTTATTTTTGTTTGAGAGTAAATCAACGGACTTTATTTAAAATAATCGTGAACATAGTCTAAGGTCACAGAGGTTTGTTTTAATACTTTTGTTACCTAAAAACCAAATTTATTATCACAAAAATGTATACCAATAAAAGAGGAATTCTCTATTTTTATTTCTAATTAAGACAGTTTCTACAATATTACTAAAAATAACCAAAGGAGATTTATTCAGAAGAAACTTCAGTGTATAAGCTACATCTTGTATTGAAATTTGTCCTTCAATTCTAACATCAAAACAATTCTACTCCAACTAAACCACCATCCCTGATCTCCGATCATCCGTAATAAATTAGGCCGGCTTAAAAGAAAGGAATAGGAAAGATTCGGGGAAAAATTATTAAAAATTAATCAAATTTAAATATCAATTAAGATTGTATAGGTAACATTTTAAAAGCATGGAATGGAATAGGGCTTTTTAAAGACCATTCTAATGTATGAACATTTTGTGTGTCACCATTAAATAGTACAGTCGAAGTAAAGAATGAAGGTACAGCCCAAGGGTTATTTGAAACTACTTTACCATTAGCGAATAGATCATATATTATATAACCAAATAAAATCGCAGATACTAATGAAATTAATGAACCTAAACTAGATACAGCATTCCATCCAGCATAAGCATCAGCATAATCAGGGATTCTTCTAGGCATTCCAGATAATCCTAAGAAATGTTGAGGGAAGAAAGTTAAATTAACCCCGATAAATAAAATCCAGAAGTGAACATTACCTAAGAATTCATTATATGTTTTACCTACAATTTTGGGTGTCCAATAATAAAATCCTGAGAATAAACCAAATACAGCACCCATAGATAATACATAATGGAAGTGAGCTACAACATAATAAGTATCATGTAATGCAATATCTAATGAAGCATTAGATAAGATTACTCCTGTTAATCCTCCTATTGTAAATAGAGCTACAAAACCTAAAGTAAAGATTAATGGTGTAGAAAATCTTAAGCTTCCTCCATATAATGTAGCTAACCATGAGAATATTTTAATTCCAGTTGGAACCGCAATTACCATAGTAGCCGCAGTAAAATAAGCTCTCGTATCAACATCTAATCCTACAGCAAACATGTGGTGACTCCAAACTACACATCCTAAAATACCAATAGATAACATAGCATATACCATTCCTAAATAACCAAAAATTGGTTTACCAGAAAATGTAGATACTACTTGACTAACTATACCAAAAGCAGGTAATATTAAAATATAAACTTCAGGATGTCCGAAGAACCAGAATAAATGTTGATATAATATTGGATCACCTCCTCCAGCTGGATCATAGAAGCTAGTATTAAAGTTTCTATCAGTTAATAACATTGTAATAGCACCAGCTAAAACAGGTAATGATAATAATAATAATATTGCTGTAATAAAAATTGACCATACAAATAGAGATACTTTATGTAAACTCATACCATTTGCTCTCATATTTAATGCTGTAGTAATGAAATTTATAGCACCTAATAATGAAGATACTCCAGCTAAATGTAAACTAAAAATAGCTAAATCTACTGAAGCACCAGAATGAGAAACTATACTTGATAATGGAGGATATACTGTCCATCCTGTTCCAGCTCCATTTTCTACTAAAGCACTTAATAATAATAATATTAATGATGGTGGTAATAACCAAAATGAAATATTATTTAATCTTGGGAAAGCCATATCTGGTGCTCCTAAGTGAATTGGTAAAAAATAATTACCAAAACCTCCAACTAAAGCAGGCATAACCATAAAGAATATCATTAAGAAAGCGTGAGCTGTAATTATTACATTAAATAATTGATGATCTCCTTGTAAAAATTGTACACCAGGTGCTGATAATTCTAATCTAATTAAAACTGAAAAAGCAGTACCAATCATACCAGCAAATGCAGCAAAAATTAGATATAAGGTTCCTATTTCTTTAGCATTCGTAGAAAAAAGCCAATTCATTTACATAATATTTTTGACTCTGTAACTCTATTATTTAATTATTTTTGTTTTAATTAAAATTTCATTGTGTAAAGATGTTTATAAAAATTTGAATTATTAAAAATTTATTAGGATCATAGAATCAAGATTATCACACTTAATCATTGATTAACCTATATTTTTGTTTTTATTTGTTATATTTAGAATTATCTAAAAACCCCTCCCTTCGCTACGCGAGAGGGTTGGCTTTAGCATAAGCAGCACTGGCTGTAAAAACAGGGTGGCGGTAAACTAAAGCATAGCTATAACTATGCACGCCAATAAAAGCGTAATAATTGCATACTATTCTAGATAGTTATGGAAAGATACAAACTTAAGGATAAGTATAATAATTTAATCACTCTTTTTATTATTTTTATTTTATTTTATTTTATTTTATTTTAAAAACCTAATCTGGGGTTATTCTTTTATATTATTTATTTTACCGGAATAGAGGTGAGTCGAACACCTAAGGGTCACCCCGAACAATTAGCAATCGTCTTAACTTACCAATGTAAACTATTCCTTTGGGCCTATTAATTTTAACTCATGCTTGCACCCACCCTTTTTAGGAAGGAAGCAAATAGTAAGGGCAGAGTAGGAGCATGCACAATAATATTTTTAATTATTATTAGTCTTTATCAGAATTGAACTGACACTAACTACGTGAAGGGTAGTTGTACGACCATTATACTAAAAGACCTTAAAATATTTAAATTTTAAAGATAGAGCAACATTAGGAATTGAACCAGTTCTAGCAGATAATGAGACTGCTGTGCTACCTTTACACTATATTGCTTTTATAATAAATATTTATTTTTAATTGGGCCAAAAGGGCCCCGAAGGGCTGAACACTATAATGGAGACAAATTTTACGAACAAAGAGACTTGAACTCTTAAGGAATTTCTTCCACTCCTGCTTAAGAGGAGATTGTTTACCAATTTCAACATGTTCGTTTATATAATCATATATCTCTTTTAAAAATATATTTATAATATTATATAAATAATATATTATGCTCTGCTCACCTAGTATAGCTAGAATGTAGCCCCGCAATAAAAGGTCTCAAGAGGAATTGAACCTCTGAAAAAAGTATTAACAGTACCCCGCATTAACCACTCTGCCATGAAACCTTACTTTAATTAATTTAAATAAATTATATGGTAGGCGCGACTCGAACACGCTATATGTCTCCCACCCAAAGGGAGCGACGAACCAGTTTGTCATCTACCATTTTTTTATATTATTTTATTAGATATTTTTATGCTAAAGCCTAAGGTCTCGCTTCCACTCTAACTCCAGGGTGAAAAGTTAGCCTTGCTATTTGCTTCCTTCCTATGCTAAAGGGGTGCAAGCATTATAGTGGTATCGGTGATCAGGGGATAAAAAATAAATTCTATTAATTAAAATTTAGAATAATAAATTGCAGGTCTAAATTAAATTAGAAAATGGGAAATCATAAAAATTAAATTGTGAAATATCTGTGGTTCAACAGAATAGATTACACTATCAATTTGTATAGCATGTACTAACGCTCCATTTACATGAGTATAACCAAGTTCATAAATAAAATTAGCATCTTGAATAATATTCAATAATTCTGTAAAATTAGTAAAATTAAAACCAATATTAGGAACTGCAGTTTGTAAATCAAGTAAAGACGTAAGTCCAATTAATACATTAGTTGTATCTACATTAATGTAATTAATAGAGTGAAATACTGTTGTAAAAATAGTCTCAATAGACATGCTATATACAATAACTGAACCCGCTATTAAAAAAGAAATCATTTTTAACATTATTTTAATAAATAAAATATTTTTGACTCTGTAGCTCATTTATTTTATACAAAATAGATTGTATAAAAATTACATTATTTTTTTTCCTTAATAAATATAATATATTTTAATAATTTAATAATAAAATATATATTATAATTAGATATTTATTCTGGTAGAATAACATCAGAACGAGTGATGATTTATACAAATTAACTAATCGGATTCATTAAATGTATTGTTTTATCTCTTAAACTATTATTCTCTTTTATTTGATAATATTTTATTAATTATTAGATTAATTTTTACTATTATTATAATATATTTTATATTATATATTTTTGGTAGGATCACCTATATAAAATTACATTGCGTCTAATTTTAACCTGTAACAGTTTAAAGGAACGCGTGATAACAAGCCTAAAGTTTAGGTGATCTCTAAAATCTGCGAATTAACGGATTGGAACCGAGAACTTTTATACTTTTATGTGGGTGTACAAATATTTTACCTGATTAAAATAAATTCGCGCTAAACTTTGTTATCTCTTTTATTTTTTTATTTTATAATAATTATAATAAATATTTAATTATATTTTTGTAAAAGTTATAGTTATAAGGATTTGATTAATTTTTATAATTGATAGAAATTTAACCTTTTATTAGATTTTTTATAATGGATTAATAAATGGATGGATTAATAAAATAATAGCCTAAACTAGATTATTTTCACAAATATTTTATATTATGGCTATTAAGTAATATTAAACAACTATTTTAACTTTAAATAGTAGATCGAACAATGTTTACGATAAATAGTTGGAATGTTTATTAAGTTAGTAATCGTTGATACCTAGTCTTATAACTTTTAACTCTTTGTATTCAATAATTATCCTTACCGTAATAAAAATATTATACTATAACTTGACTAGTATAGTAATAGAGGTAGCAGGGAAACTTTAAACTAATAATGTTCTTTAATTATGATTTATTTGAATTACTAGCAGTAGCTTTTATAGCCGCCGGTGCTGGAATATTAACATTTTTCATCTGTAAGAGCTGAGCTCTTATTAATAATGAATCATTAGTTAACAGTAACAGTAAAACAATTTCTTCTTAGAAGTATGTAGTGTTAGAAGTTAAGATTTATCTTCAATGGGTTACAATAAGGTAGATAAATGGAGAAATGATTTAGATACTAAACAATCAGTAGATCTTCATGATTCTGATAGTCCTCTAACTACTAATGCTTTTGGTTCACCTAATAATTCTACTTTAGATCAATTAATAGATCCTAATGATAGTGCTTCTCAAATAAGTGAAGTAATTTCTGAATCTAGTTTACAAAATGTAAGAGTTTATGATATGAATAATAGCAAGGATGTTTTAGATCTAATGAATGATCCTACAGTAGTTTTTGCTATTAATCCTGCGTATAATGCTGCAGATGATTTAATTACTTTTTATACTGCAGATGCTACTCATGAAATATTAAGATCTACTCTTGAAACCTTATTAAATAGTGTTAATTAATGATTTTATTAATAATTTTTTATTTTTATTTTTATTTTTATTTTACAGGTGTTTAATTTACATAAATTTACTTAAATTATGATATTTATTATATTTAGCCCTTTTTTTTTTTTTTTTTTATTAATATTACTCCATCGTTGTAATTGATAATTCCAATAAATTACAACATTTAATAACAAAACTTGGAAATTAGCTTATATAAGCATAAAAAAATCGTATAATATTACAAAATTATGGGAGTGTAAAGCATTTAATTAATGATAATAAAAAATCCCAGTCGAACAATCGTGTATAATATCTATAATATATCGCTAAACTTGTAATACACTCCCTATTCCTGATCTCCTATCATGAAGCAGGCTATCGCTGCTTATGCTAAAGCAAGCATGCACGGCTCTTGTTATATTTTTTTATAATAACAATTATTTTTTATTATATCTATTATAATAATATATCTTTATTATATTATAGAACCTACCCTTGCTACTGCTAAAGCTGCAGGGAGGAATATAGTTATATTTATTATTATTATTTATTTAGTTACCCCTTGTTTAGCATTTTCAGCGACCGGAATATATTAATATATATTATAAATTTTATTAAGGGTTGCTAGTGGGCTACTAGTAGGTATTATATTACCTATGCATAAGCAGGGAGGCTTGGAATCTTACGGAGACTTTACAATAAATAGAGTGTAGTCAATTATACCTTTTGGTAAAGGCCTATTTACCTAGGCCAACATAGAATTATTATGGGATCCAACCTTCTAAAGTGGTTTGTGTTGAAGCATCTACATAGGTTGCTGCTGAGAGCCTGCGAAGCTAGGGTAGAGTATGAATATAAGTAATTGTAGTGTTAGGAATAATTGTAGCTACACCTTCACTAAGAGGTGATATTGGAGATGTCGCTACATCAATCATAGATTTAGATGTTGATACATCTAATTCAACAGTTGGATTTTTTGATTTAGCCCTGGCTTATTAATTAAATAATTAATTAAATCTTTAATATTTATTTTTAATTCAATTAATGAATGATTTTACCAATAATATTGAGTTAAAGCTTCTGGAATCACATTCGATCCAGGTAAAATAAATATGAAATAAGTAAAGAATAATACTGAACTAATTAAAGCTATTTGTTTTATTAAAAAATCAGATTGTATATTAGCTTCAGCATCTTTAACTCAATAACATTTATCTGTTTTATCTTTACTCAAGGATTTTAAAGATAATATAGAACCTAGTAAGAGAATGCTATCATCTTCTACTGGAAAAAGGGGTTAATAAGGTATATTATATAGTAAAGAAGTTACTGAAGAATGAAGACTATCTAAAACAACATTAGGATAAATTCCTAAGATTATAGTTGGAATTAGTAAAGCTAACAATAAGTTAAACTCTCTTCTGTTTAAATCTTTTAGTGGTTTTAAGTGAGGAGAATAAGCACCATAAGAGATTCTATTATATAAATAAATTGAATAACATGCTGAAAAGAAAATTCCTGTTGCACCAATTAAAGAAGCTAAAGGATTTCTCTGCCAAACTCCAACTAAAGCTAATGTTTCTCCTAAAAAATTTAGTGAGAAAGGTATTCCTGCATTACATAAGGTAAAAATAAAGAATAATATAGTGAAAATTGGCATGAAGGTTACTAAACCTCTAATATAACTTATTATTCTTGTACCAGTTCTATCATAAATTACTCCACCTACACAAATAAATAAAGCTGGTGAAACAAATCCATGAGCTAAAGATAATAATATTGCACCTTCAATACCTTGAATATTATTAGAAAATAATCCTAATATTACTACAGCCATATGAGCTATACTTGAATAAGCAATTAAAACTTTAGTATCACCTTGAATTATTGTAGCTAAAGAAGCATAAATTAAAGTAATAATAGCAATAGTTTGTAATAAAGGACCAAAATAATTACAAGCATCAGGTAAAATATTTAATAACACTCTAATATAACCATAAGTAGCAAATTTTAAAACAGTTCCAGCTAATAAAATAGAACCAGCTAAAGGACTATCAGCATGAGCTCTATATAACCAACCTGTAAATGGCCATAATGGTGTTTTTATAGCAAATGCTAATAAAAAGCCTAAAAATAATATTTTTTGATTTTCTAAACTAATTTCATATAATGATATTAATTGGAAATCTGTTGATCCTATATAACTATATATTTGTAATATAGCTAATAACATAAATAATGATCCTGCAAAAGTATATAAAAAAAATAAATAAGCTGATCTTATTCTAGCTGGACCTGAACCATATACTATGATTATTACAAATAATATTGGTAAAATACTTTCGAAGAAAATATAAAATAAAAATAAATCTAATACAGTAAATAAACAAATTTGTAAACTTTCTAATATTAAGAAAGAAATTACAAATGTTTTAACATTTTCTGTTATATTTTTATAATTAGATAATAAAGCTATAGGTGTTAAAAATGTTGTTAATAGTACATAATATAAAGAAATTCCATCTATCCCTAAATTAAAGTGACAAAAATTTAATTGATTATATTCATATACAAATTGTATTTGATTTGTACTTGAATCAAAATTTATCCATAAAATTATAGAAACAAAGAAATTTATTAAAGAAGTAATTAATGCTATATTTCTTATTTGATTTTTACTTTGTTGGCACTTTTCTTTTAGAGGAATTAATAATAAAGAACCGACAACTGGTATTAAGATTAGTAATTGAATCATTGTTTTATAATCTTTATTCTATGCTCTGCTCTCTCCAGTCTCACGCCACCACTAATTCACATGCCGCTACGCCACTACACTAAAATAGTGGGCAGAGTTTTTGTTTTAGTTAGAGCATTCGTAAGTGTTAATTAGAGTAGAGCAGGCCAATATTACCTTATTCCTTAACTTATATTGCTTTAGCCCGGACGTTAAAGCAATAGTGATTCTAGATTATATAGATTTTTTAGTTAAGGGGAATGGAATTTTCTTAAACTAATTTATAAATTATTTTATTCATTTATAAGAATTATTACATAATTATTTAATATGTAATTCTTTTAATTAAAGATATTTAATATTTAATTCATTTTATAAGAAAATTATTATTAACTTCTCTTTTATTTTTATAAACTTAAATTATTAATAGAATGCATAAGTAAACCATTCTACGCCCCTGCTCCTATCCTTGCTATGTTCTACGAATGAGAGTCTAACTACTAGCCTTTTTCCAGCCCACTAATTAAGGTAGGCGCGCATGCTTGTTACTGCTGCTTTAGCAATGCATCCTATCCTATAAATAGGCTTGGCTAGGAGATCAGGAGCAGTGGGGATAAAATAATTCTATTAATTAAAAATAATTAAGCTTTTTTACTTAATTTTGTAATATACATTCTTATAACTTGTTGAAATGTAAATAAAGGTAAAATGTATTTAGAAAATACATAAATTAAAATTAATAAAGTTAAGAATGAAAATGATAATTGATTTAAAAAATAAAATGGAATTAATTGTGGCATTCAATAAAAATTATTTAATTGCTCTGTTCTAGGCTTATAGCCCCTTAAGCCCTGCTAACATAATTTTCCTAGCTGTGCAGCCGCGCAAGCTAAAGCAGCGACTACCTCTAAAATTAGGCAACCTACCGCTGTCTGCTTATCTAATTAGGTTTGGCAAGGCCTATTTAAATAAGGCAAAACTGCCGGTGAGTAAAGGCCGTAGCAAGGCTAAGAGACATAGGTAGAATTAAAGCTATCTCTATAATTATTATAAATTTTATTAATAGTAATATAATAATTACAATAAATAGTTATTTCTATTTAGAAATTGAGATATTAAGGAGTATCTTTAAAATATTATAAAATATAAAAATATTATAATCTAAAGAGTTACTCTACTGCTTGCATGCTTTAAATTATAGCAATTGCTTTGTTTTTTCCCGGTCTAAGGCTAGAAAACTGACTCTCACATTGTTCTACACTAAGTAAGTGTCCAGCCGCACCTTTAACAAGCACGGGAGGTTAGAGTGGAACAAGAGTATGTAGGAGTATGAGTAATTGCACCGCAGAGTTGGGGAGGCATTGTAGAGAAAATTAAGTAAAGGCTGGGATAAAATGAATTCTATTAATTAAAATTAATTAACTAACAATACTGAAATATTCAGGCAAGCTCTAATACAAAATAAATGATTTTAATTGAAAATTGATATGAAAGCTACAATAATATTATATATTGTTCCTATATAATCATAACAAATCAAATAACTAACTATAATTGTATAATAATCATATAAATAGAATAAATTATTAAATATTAATCCTATATAATCAATATGAATCATATAAAAAAATATCGTTGATAAATCATCATATAAATTCAATAAAGAATCACCATTATTTAAATCATTAAGAGCATTCATTATATTTTCACGATTAAAGGTCTCAATTTGATTTTGTACTTCTTCAAAATGCTCATTACTTTCCAGACTAAGATCTAACATTGTATTATTCTCTGAAATACCAAAAATTTCAGCTAATTCAGGGTCAGCAGCAAAATCTTCAGGAGTTAATGTCATGTCCGTAGGAAGACCTTCATTCACTCTTGTTGTATCTATTTGAGTTTCCATAGAATTATTATTTATTATTCTACAATGATAAAACAAATTTGCTGAGATACATAAAAAAGTCAAAGTATAAACTACTGTTACATAAGTGTCCGCTATATTTAAATTTTCTAACATTCTATTTTTTTATTTATTGATAAATCTAAAATTTCAACATAATTTGATGTAACTTTTATAGCACCTGATCCTATTTCTAATATAAATCCTATAGTTAATACAATAAAGAATATTATTGCAATAGAAAAACCAAACATACTTACTTGATATAAAGTTAAAGCTATAGGGAATAAAAGTAATATTTCAAGATCAAAAACTAAAAATAATAATGCTACTAAGAAGAAATGTATTTGGAATGTAGATCTGGTTTGTCCATATACTGGACTAAATCCACATTCATAAGCCGATACTTTAGCTTCATCAGGTTTATGAGTAGCCAATAACAAATTTAAACCTAATAATAAAACAGCTAAAATCGGAACAAATAAAAATAACATTAATAATGTATTCATTAAGTTGAATATAAAGATAGAGATAGTAATTGTGTACTTTTTAATAAGATAGAGGGTTTTAGAACAAAGAATAATATTAATAAAGTTAAACTAGATATTAATAAACTATGAATATTGTTAATACCTACTGTTGTATTTGTTTCATCATTTAATGAATTATTTAATTCAATTTCAGTATGTAATATTCTAATTATTCTTAAATAATAGGATGCACTAATTATACTTACTAATATTCCAGATATAGCCATAAAATAATATCCATTTTCAATAGCAGAATATAATACAAACTGTTTAGAAAAGAATCCTAATAAAGGAGGAGTACCAGCCATAGATAATAAGCAAATAGTTAAACTTAAAGATAAAATAGGATTAGAGAAAAATAAGCCTTTTAATTCAGAAATAAATTTAATATCTTTTTCTGAACCATTATTTATTAAAGTTTTATAATTTATTATATAACCTATAGCTAATAATATTAAAAATGTATTTAAATTAGTTAAAGTATATTGAATTATATAGAAAATAAAAGAATCAATAGATTGTTTACTATTTATAGCTAAAGCTAATAAGATAAATCCTATATGTGATATTGTACTATAAGCTAATAATCTTTTTATTTTTGTTTGAGCTAATCCGACAACTGTACCAATTATTAAAGAAATTAAAGAACTAATTAATAATAAATTAGTAATAGTATTTAATCCTACTGTATTTAAACTTTCTAATATTGGACTTAATGATGTAATTTGAGTAAAGATTTCTAAAATAAATATTAAAATAGAAATTTTAGGCATTATAGTTAACCATATTGTTACAATTGTTGGACTTTCATCATATACATCTGGTGCCCAATTATGTAAGGGTGCTGCGGACACTTTTAATAAGAATCCTGAAAATATAAAGATAAATCCTAATGCTATACCTAGTGTTATATTACTTATTGGTCCAGTTACTGAGATTAAATTATAAATGGATTCTAAATTAGTTAAACCTGTATAAGTATAAATTAATCCTGATCCTAATAAAATAAAACAAGATGCTAAACTTCCTAATAAGAAATATTTTAATCCTGCACTAGTAGCAGATTCAGAATTTCTATATAAAGTAGATAAAATATATACAGCAAATGATTGTAATTCTATACTTAAATACATAGATATTAAATTTGAAGAAGAAATTAATAAACTAGCTCCTAATACACTAAACATTATTAGTAAACAATATTCTATTGAATTTTTATAATTATTTTCTAATATATTTGAAGTATTTGTATAATTTACAAATATAGTTAAAGGTCTAGCTAATAATATTGCTGAACCTATAATATAGATAAAGATATCTAATAATTGAGATATAAAGGTTACATGGAATAATCCACTATAAATACCTATACCTGATCCAATTGACTGA
>Ga0193698_1000012_pt1 | contig 41972 bp, 54 predicted proteins | sample L3c1metaG_FD_165512 | JGI IMG/M metagenome (GOLD analysis project Ga0193698, IMG submission 165512) | Soil microbial communities from a riparian zone of the East river system, Colorado, United States - L3c1 | ecosystem: Environmental > Terrestrial > Soil > Riparian zone | place: USA: East River... | reverse complement strand
TACCGCAGCAATTGTAAGTCTGCAAAATCGAGTGACAGCATTGGAGAATGCATAAGCTATAAAGAGCGGAGTGACTAGTGACTGATATCCGCGAGTGGCTGGAGAGACTTTACTGTAAGTCGCCCGGTTACTTTGGTATTACTGCGTTTGCAGGTGGTCGGCCACGCAATACGCAATGGTTCGAAACTAGCCGGATTGATGCCGCTGAAAAAGTCATTGTTAAATACGCAGAAAAAGCCGACCTTTATGTATCGGTAGGAACTTATGCCGAGCCACAACCTAAGCGTGGTGGTGAAGCTGGAATCATTTCTATACCAGGCTTTTGGGCTGACTTAGATATTGGAGAGATCGGGCACAAGCCTGCCTCCCTTCCTAACCCACCCACTGAAGAAGATGCATTATCCATTGTGGACGGATTACCCGAGCCATCAATGGTCATGCATAGCGGTGGAGGACTGCAAACATTCTGGCTATTCGATGAGCCATGGGTGTTGGAAAATGCAGAAGATCATAAGACAGCAAAGAAAGCCAGCCAGGAATGGCACAATTTAATTGAGCAAAAGGGTCAGCTACTCGGATTCCATGTGGATAAGGTAGCTAATCTAGATCGAATTCTAAGAGCGCCAGGGTCCGCCAATCATAAAACTGGTACGCCACGACCGATTGCAATTCGGTGGAACAATAAGCCGACACACAATCCTGAAGACTTAATCACATTAGGTGTCCCAGATACTTATGAGGTCACTCCAGATCCCGAGCCGACCGAGGATGATTTCCCACTAACATGGAATGAAATCCTTGCACCGCACGGATATACACAATGTAGTGATACAACATGGGTTAGACCAGGAAAGAAATGCAGCGAGGGAATCTCTCTTAGCATTCCAGACTTTGCTACCTATGTTATTACCAATTTCTCTAGCAGCGATCCGTTACTTCCCGCCGGTGCGGGGAAGAAACTAACAAAGCTTAGACTGTATGCCTTACTGAATCATAAAGGTGATATAGCTAAAGCTAAGAAATCTCTGCCAAAGAGAAAGTTAAAATTGACATGGGCTAATACCATCGAACAGAAACCTGTTCACTGGATGTGGGACGGACGAATTGCTTTGGGAACCCTGGCATTGTTGGCAGGTCGCGAGGGAATTGGTAAATCCACATTGGCCTACACAATCGTGGGACAGATTACACGAGGCACATTACCTGGTAACCATTACGGCACACCTAAGACAGTAATTATTGTTGCTACCGAGGACGATTGGTCATTCACCATTGTCCCTAGATTGACAGCAGCAAATGCAGATCTGACAAAGGTGGCACGAGTAGAGCCAACTGATGCCGACGAATACGGTGTGAGTTTGCCGCGCGACGTAGAGGAATTAAGTATCATTGCTAAAGAATATGGAACGGCAATGATTCTACTCGACCCTTTGATGTCCAGAGTGGATGCTAAGTTGGATACTCACAAGGATAGTGAGGTAAGACGAGCATTGGAGCCATTGGTTAAAATGGCTGGCGAATCCGGTGCTGCGGTATTGGGATTGATTCACGTCAATAAGGGAGGATCTACAGATCCACTTAGTACATTGATGGGATCTCGTGCATTCTCTGCGGTTGCTCGTGCAGTTCTTTATGTAGTAGAGGACCAGGAGAATAGAGAAGTAAAAGTATTGGGACAACCCAAAAACAATCTGGGTAGGTCCGATTTGCCGGATCTTGCTTACTCTTTGTCTCAGGTCACAACGGGCATGTGGCAAGGAGAAATTATCACGAGTGTGGCTCTTAAATGGGAAGGCGAAAGAGCTTCTGGTACGCACCGAGAAATGATGAATACAAAAACACATACAAAGACTAAAGCAGAACAGGCCGAAGAATGGCTTGAGAATTACTTGCTTGCTAACGGTAAGACTCCATCTAAGCAGGCAACTGAAGATGCTAAGCAGCAAGGATTTATCGGTGGCACATTACAGCGTGCCCGTGAGAATTTAAATGTATCAGTAACTCGTGAAGGTTTTGCTAAAGAAATGGTTGCCTATTGGGAGCTTCCATCACCGGGTGAGCCAGCAGAAGATGCCATCGCTCCATGGGATATTTAGGAGAGACAATGTTAGATTGGCGTGGCACTCCTATAGTTAAGGATGCCATTGTGATTTACCCAGGCCGACAGAGTAGTTCAATGTGGATGGTGGAAGCGATTGTACTGGATGTTACTACGAAGGAACATTGGTATGACGTCATTCCAGCATTAGTGGTTCAACCAATTAAGACTGGTAGATTCCACCATCGCGTATTGAAACCAGTTACATTGACCGCGCTCGAAAGAGTAACAGTTATCCAATCGCCGAACGAAATAAGGGAGCCTCTACATGACGTACCCGGATGACGATAAGCCAAAGTATTCAGACAATGAAATTGATTTGAGATTCTCAGATGAGTCGGGAGCAAACCCCAGGTATGCTGATACCGAAGCAGTCGATCTTGACGATGAAGAGTGGGACGATGAGCTAGTTGATCCTGATGAGATTTACTTCGATGAATGGGATGACGAAGACGAGTGATTGAATACACACACCCATTGGGTAATGTGTATGTCCCTGGTCCTAATGACGATCTGTCAGAACCCTATGATATCTATAGGAATTCAGATGAGATATGGGCAGCGGACACGGAAACAACTGGCCTGAATCAATACAAGGCAGATTTTCGTGTCCGCATTGTTCAGGTCGGCATTAGAGATAAGGCATGGATTCTCAGACCTGAATGGCACGCACAAGCAATTGCAGACCTGACGGGGCAGGATGGTCGCGAGACCTGGTGGCATAATTGGGTTTACGATGGCTTGTCAATGGAAGAGTCATTGGGATTAGATTTCGACAACACATTCACAGGTGCTAATGATACAGAAACAGGATTCAGACTGATCGATCCTAGACCAGTAATGAAAGGTGGCTCCGGACATAAGCTTGAGCAATTGATGACTGAATATCTGGGAGTCAGCTCAAAGAAAGATGCCCGTGGACATATCTTAGAAGAATGTAAAAGACTATTCGGTCGAGAGTGCGACGCTAACAATATGTGGCGTAAGATTCCCGTCGATAATGAAGCTTACAATATCTATGCCGGACAAGACGTATTCGGTACTGCTCGTTTAGCCGCAGTAGCCAAAGAGAAATTGCGAGAACTACAGCTAGAGAAATTCTACGCATATGAAAGACCTTTGGGTTGGCGTCTGGCACAGATGCAAAGAGATGGAATTCTATTCGATGATGAATGGGCATCCAAAGTAGAAATTGAATACGATGATATCGCTGAGGCTTTCGAGAAAGAGTTAGCTGAGAAATGGGGAATCGTAAAGGGTAAGACAGCTAAGTCTTATGCCAATTCCGCAGCATCATTGATCGAGACATTCGAAACGTTCAATGTGTCATGGAACAAGTTCTCAGATAAAACTAATCGACCATCACTTGACAAGTCAGTGATTAAGGAACTGATTAACTTTGGAACTAATGACGAAATTAAGGGACTGGCTAAAGCAGTATTCGAAGCCAAGCGAAACCACCATTATGCAGGATACATTCGACAAATGCGGAATGAACTCGGAGCAGACGGAAGAATTCATCCAAATATTCGACCTATGCAAGCAGCAACCCATAGGATGTCGATTTCAAATCCTCCTATTCAGCAGTTCCCACGGGATGACCCAAGAGTGCGAGGCGCACTTATTGCTGACGATGGCGAAGTTATTATCACCGCTGACTACGCGCAGGTGGAATTCCGTGTCGCGGCGGCGATCTCGCAAGACCCAGTCCTAATTAGAAAGATCATAAATGGTGAAGACCTCCATGAGGTTACCGCGACTGCTCTCTTTGGTTCGCCATTTAATAAGGGACAAAGACAGGCTGCTAAGCCTATTGGTTTTGGTCGTTTGTATTTGGGTGGAGCTAAGGGAATCTATACACAAATGAGTGAGTCGGACACAACCGGCTACATGCCTACTATGACTCAGGTTCAGCGAGCCATTAAGGCATTCGACAGAAGCTATCGTACCTATTACAAATACGCGATTGGATTGAAAGACAATGCTGAGAAAACGGGCGGGGTCCTATATACGGCAACCGGGCGAAGGCTTATCGTATCTCCTGCATATGCCGCAGCGAATTATGCTATCCAGTCTGTCGCTAGGGACCTCTTTGCTGCTGGTATTAATAAAGCACATCAAAGGGGACTCGGGCAGTATATCCGGCTAGTAGTACACGATGAAATCGTGGCGTCAGTTCCTGAGGAACACGCATTAGAAATCGGTGCACAATTAGCCGATGCAATGTCTACTGTATTCAAGGGCGTACCCATTGAAGTCGAATGGGAAGTCAAAGGAAAGAGATGGGCTAAGTGATCAGTGTCAGAATTGAAATAGTAGTTGATGGGATGACATACGGACTAGAAAGAGATATTCCCACGGGGTACGGAAAGAAAAGTGACACTACGCGAGCCGCAATCAGAATCCTAGACGAGAATGTCGCGGCTATAAAGGCATCAATGGAAGGCACTATTAATTATGATAAATGAACAAGGAATGCTCCGAGGCATTCAACAGGTACTGAATGAGGGTTACGGTGACAACTCAGCAAGTGCATTAGATAGAGTAGTAGCTGGAAAGATATTCAAATACCTCAGAGATACAGGATGGATTACTCCGGAAGAGATTGCAATTATTGTGCAGGCAGTTGGGGGTAAGATCGTAATTCCAGATACAATGCTAGTACTGGATGCACCTGATACCATTACATATTACAGAGATCCGCTAGATGATTCTCTGGTAATTACAACTAAGCCAAACACAGTAATCCCAGGAGAGATTGTCGATGACAGACCAAAGCAAGAACACAGAACAGTCCAGAGTGGACCAATCAAAGTTACCCCTACCAATCAATAACAAATGAGGTTTACTGAGGGCCGGGCCTGGTTCAGTGTTTGCCCGGTAATCAGTTGTGAAAGACCAGTAATTGAGGCTCATGTGGACGGTCTAAAACTCCGCCTTGACACTAAAGCCGTGCCATGGAAAGACGCTCTAATACTGGGAAAGTACGACCGTCTATTAGTGAATATCTGGAAAGGCCCGACACAATTGTGGGCAGTAGCGTGGTTTCATTGGAACGATAAGCCCGAAAGGGGTCACGTATATACACAGCATATTCACGGGCGTCTAAGGTAAAGGAGTAGAATGGACGAGTTTACACGACTAATACTATCGCCGAAAGGATACGAATCTGATATCGGTGACGAGCATTGGTTGTGGAATGGCTCTATTAATGGAAACGGTTATGGCGGATTAGGTAGAACCGCGATTCATGTCGCTTCTTTTGAGCACTTCCATAGAAAGCTACTACCCGGAGAACATGTAAGACACAAGTGTGATATTAGGAATTGTTTCCGTCCACAGTGCTTACAAGTAGGTTCACGGGAAGATAATATGAGGGACATGATCCTTAGAAAACGTGGCAATACAGTCAGGCTTTCGCCGGATGATGTTCGGTACATTCGAGCTAATTATGTTCGCAGTGGCCCGAAGGGTGGCCGCTCAAATAGAAATGAGCTGGCAGCTAAATTTGGACTGTCCCCAACATATATCAAACACATTATTAGTGGAAAGGTATGGGGATGGATCGATGACTAATAAAACAAATGCTATTGTCATCTTAAGTGACTGGCAAGTTCCTTTGCATGACGAGGATAAGATCAAAAGAGTTGCAGATTTCATCGGAGATTTTCAGCCAATCCGTTTGGGACATGTGGGCGACATGACGGATAGTACTCAACTCGGCAGATGGGCGCGAGGATTGAGAGAAGAATTCGATGGCGGTCTAGAAGGTGGCTTTGAGAAAACCCGAGAACTAATAGGATATCATCGTGCCAAATACGATGGCCCATGGGATCTGGTTCGATCCAATCATGACGAAAGGTTGGAAAATGCAATCGAGCAGCGATTACCAGGACTCAAAGGGCTCACCATCAAGGGACATAAACTCAACATACAAAATGCATTGCGTCTGGACGATTTCGGAATTGATTGGCATGAGTCACCAGTTGAGATTGCTCCTAATTGGGTTATGGCACACGGTGATGAAGGCCGTACTAGTTCTATTCCGGGAGCTACTGCTTTACAACTCGCCAGTGAAATTCACAAGAATGTCGTCTGTGGTCACACACATAGAGCCGGTTTGGCGTGGTCCAGCAAAGGACTCGGAGACGATAGACAAGCTTTTGCTGGCATGGAAGTTGGGCACGCGATGACAGTTTCCGCAGCCGAATATCTAGGCCGTGCACGATTGAATAATTGGGGCAATGCTTTCGGCATTCTCTGGATTAATAACGGTGAAGTATTTCCTCAGCTAGTGCCTATCAATCCTGATGGACACTTCATGGTGAATGGTGAAAGGTACTGAGTACAGTGGACCAGAAAGATACGTTAACTGAATCGTATAAGAGATTAGTGGAAAAGTTCGAATTTGAATCATCTAGACAACAGCGAGAGGCACTAGAGTTATTGGAACCCAAACTAATCAATGAGCGTAAGTATAACGCAGATGAAGAAGATTTAGATGACGAAGACATTATCGCATATGATGACGGTGGAATTGTCATCGGAGAACGTGATAGAAGCGTAGAAGATGAAGAGATAGTCAACGGTAGTTATCCAATTCAGCTTGAGTTTACTCACGAAGTTGGAGAGGAATTACTTCACTATATCTATGAGCGACAAGAAATCATGCGAGTGTTGAAGATTCATCCGATGGGTATACTGAATAAGCCAATGCAGGAATTGGTAAAGGCACTAGAGCATCTGTTCCCCGAAGCGGAAAAGGTAGCACTGAATGCCGACAGTTGATATCGATCTCAGTGATTGTATCGAGAATATCAAAGAACCAGTACACCTTAGATTGTCCATTGAGGAAGTCCGAAAAGTTCTCCACACTGGACTATTGCCTTCCGAGGCATTTGATGAATTACAAGATTTCATTGAGGAGTACGATGCTCATGGACATTGAGATTAACTCCGATGGTCGTAGTGTTAAAATCATGGATATCAACTGTGAGTTCCATGAGGATTGCATGAAATTAGCAGTAGATTTGTGGCGTAAGGCAAAACCACCAGTCAAGCCAAATGATCCAAAGAATAGGGTAGGTTTCATTGTGGAGTCACAACCATGAGATTCGTATTAACAATGGGTAGAATGACTCTGTTTGATTTCACATTGTTCCAGATTCAGGATGACATAACCCAGATCGACAACCCAGATGTTGTGGTGGTTCACCACTACAATGATCCGGATGACGATGGCGAAGATAAGCCAGACGGCCCAACAGATTTCTTCGGGAAGAGAGACTAATGGAAATCAAAGGATTGAAGGAATCACTCGGGCTAACCGATGACCAATTCAAATACCTAGCGGAACTGCGAGTTAGAACCGAAATGCAGACGGCATTGATGATGGTTAACGTAATGAGACGAGGCGGGAATATCCATGGGGTTGATCAAAAAGCTACTGAAAAAAGAAGAGCAGCCAATAAGCGAGCCCACAAGCAAAGGGTCCGTAATCGTTAGATTATCCGGGCCTAACATGACTACTACAACTCAAGCGCTTAGTGCTGGCGATACTTTTAATCTGATGTTGAGATACGAGGATTGCGACAAGAATCACTGCGATGTCAGAGACACGTACAAGTTTGAGGTAATGTCCATTGACTAATCTAGAATTCACCAGTGAATTGAAAGTCGAATACATCGACCATCTCGGATCTGATATTGATGTAGCTCGTGCGGCATGGGTATCCACAATGGGCGAGCGCGCCGATGAGGGCGATCCTAAAAGGGTTGCAGGACTTATCAATATGCTAATGCGTGACCGTCATGGTTCACCATTCGAGCAGGGATTGATTAGGTTCCGAGTAACTGCACCAATCGTAGTATTCAGAGAGCACCACAGACATAGAATTGCTAGTTACAATGAAATGAGTGGCAGATATATCGAGCTGCCACCGCGATTCTATGTACCACCCGAACACAGACCATTGATTCAGGTAGGAAAGCCTGGTGCTTATCAGTTCTTACCTGGTGATATAGAACAATACGACAAGACAAAAAGCCTGTTTACAGAGAATTCTATAGAGAGCTGGTATGTCTATCAGGAATTGCTAGATTCGGGCATCGCTAAAGAAGTAGCACGTATGGTACTTCCATTAAACCTGATGTCCACAATGATCGTGGCCATGAATCCTAGGGCATTGATGAACTTCCTTAGCCTTAGAGTTATAAGTTCTGAATCAGCCTTTCCGACTTTTCCAATGTGGGAAATCAATCAGGTTGCTAATGAATATGAAAGAAAGTTCAGAGAGTTCTGGCCTAAGACTGCACTATCCTTTGCAGCCAATGGCCGCGTAGCGCCATGAAAAAGAAAGACCCTTTTCGAGTTCAGCTAGTCGAAGACGAAATACTCGAAGGCTATACAGAGATCCGTATTACACTTTACCAAGATGGATATAAGTATGGCAGTCGGGGGTTCGTCCTTACAAACGATATGGATATGCTATTCGAATTAGAGGTCAAAAGAATTAAACAACAGATAAGGGAGATGCTAAATGGCAACTCGCCAGAGAAAGAGAAACAAAAATGAGCCGACCACTGGCGATAAGCTGCATCAAGATTATCGAAATAGGTCGGCAATGTTCAGAGTATATGAAGCATCTAGAGCGAAGAGATATGGCACAGTCTATACCGCCTATTGGACTCCCTTTGACATTCGCACATTAGGAATGTAGGGGGTGAATCATGAAGGTATCATATGACGCTGAAGATAAGAAAAAGGGAATGTCCCTAGAAGAATTAAAGCTTCTAGTAGATAGAGCAACAGGGCTTGCACAGGCAAATGAATCTAGTCCTGCCGATAGCAAGGTGACCGTGCTAGTAAACATCAGTGGCGGTATTAAGCAACTAATCGCGGAGGTATAATGTTCCATAGTTTTTATGCGACCACAAAGGATCGCAAAGGTAATGAGCATAATTACCGGCTACCTGCCGGAACGGCAGTCCCTAGTGGACATGAGATTACTAATCTTTCGGTAGCTAGTCGATTCAAGTTCTCTGAAATCGTGGATGCGGAAACAGCCCAGCTACTCCGCGATATGTTTCCGGTAAGAGGTCGACATGGCACCACAAGGTAGAGCATTTGAATTCGATACCGAGTCAGACGGTACATTGACATTGGATTCAGCAGTATTCCAAGCAATTGGAGCTGCATCAATGTCTTGGATTGGTGGGACGGGAAATGCGGAATTCGATTCTGCGTGGGCCGAAGAGGTTGGCCGCGCACTCATTCGTTTTATCTTAGATAGGGAAAATAGTGCCGCGCAGAAATAAGCGAGACAAGCGATACGAGCCTAAGGAATACGATAATTCTGGCAGCTCTAATTACGACCCGCCGGTTAGTTCCGGTAAGCCAAAAAGAAAGCGCAAGGATAAATACGATAAGCAGATCTATCGGGAGAGTCAGTAGTCATACCATGCATGGACGGGCGATCGACTACTATCCAAAGCAATTTGATTCTATACAAAAAATAATAGACAAATGGAAAGAACCGGAAATCAAACCAATAGAAAAAGAACATTGGGAGCAAGCTTTGTCAGCTACGAAAACCCCTAGGCTGCTAGCTATTGGTGGTCCTAGAAGCATGGACACACTCCCGGATTTGGGATTGAATGAATATGTAGTTCCATTGCCGGTCAAGATGAAATTTGAACATGAAATATCTGATTCGAAAATAGTTCATGTACCTGAAGTCTATCGCTATTTCAAGTACACCCTAAGTGATTTCAATATAGGATTGGCGAAAGAGGTATGGATCGGAGAAGATATACCGTCCCCGAAACACGCTGAGGATATTCTTAAGCAAGCTTTGCTTCAGTTGTGGCTCCAGCAGCCCTATCAGACCAATTCCAGCAATTGATACAATGACCAGCATAGTTGGTCAGGTGTAGAGAGGTGCAGGTTTTAATGCCGTCAATTGATGACAATGATTGCATTAGCTTTGGGCCTAAACAAACTGCCTGTCCATCGTGGCCAGTCAGGGTTCAAGGTATGCAAGGACTTTGGAGATACGTAAAAAGCTTCCCGTTTCCTAATCAGGATCATGTAGAAGTGATTGGACCGTATTTCCCGAACAATCCAGACCGAAACGGTGGCAGATCTCGCATCGTCAGACTGGACACAATTAAATACGCAGGTAAGTCCGCTAAGCCTATCGATGTACAACACGTCGAATCGCAGGCTATTAGTCAGCAGGCACAGCGCGCTCAACGCCGCTAGTCCAACCGAATAGAATGGGGTCAATGTCTCCGGGCATTGGCCCCATTTGGCGTTGAGAAACGGAGTAATACATGAGTAATTTCCTAACCTTCCGATTGGTTGACTCCTTTGTGGAGGATTACAAAACCAAGGAACCACCCTTTGGCTTCAGGGACGCTGCGGGTAATTCCCTAGGTGAACTGGTATTTATCAGTAAGTATTCACGAGTCAAAGAAGATGGTTCAAAGGAAAGATGGTGGGAGACATGCCGCCGAGTAATCGAAGGTATGTATAGCATTCAAAAAGACTGGGCTAAGGAACATGTCCTACCATGGAACGACCATAAAGCACAGAAGTCAGCTCAGGAAGCCTACGATCTATTATTCGCAATGAAGTGGACTCCTCCCGGTCGTGGACTTTTTTCGATGGGAACCTATGTCGTCAATGGACGGAAGGATTCTACTCCACTCCAGAACTGTGCATTCATTAGTACATATGACATGACTAAGAATGATCCAGCTATGCCATTCACTTTCCTGATGAATGTGTCCATGTTAGGTGTCGGCGTAGGATACGATACTCGCGGAGCCGAGAAAGAATTCATCATCCATCAGCCAAAAATACCGGCTGAAGTAATTGTCCATCAGATTCCAGATTCTCGTGAGGGTTGGGTCGATTCCCTTAAACTATTGCTGGAATCATATCTCCTACCGAATAGACAGGTAATAGACTTTGACTACTCTCTTATTCGTCCTAGGGGTGCTCCTATTGTTACTTTTGGTGGAGTGGCACCAGGACCGAAACCGTTAATTCGTCTACATAAGATGATCCGCCATATTCTAGATAATCGAGATGGGGAAACATTAACTGATGTGGATATTGTTGATATTGCTAACCTTACTGGCGACTGTGTTGTCAGTGGCAATGTTCGACGTAGCGCGCTGCTGGCCTATGGTCGTAAGGAAAGCAAAGGGTTCCTCAATCTCAAGAATGCCGACGTGTACCCAGAGCGCAACAGCTATGATAGTGATAATCCTGGTTGGGCTTATATGTCTAATAATTCTGTTAGGGCTTTCGTCGGTGATGACCTTAGTTCTGTAATTCCTGGGATCATGCACAATGGAGAGCCAGGCATTATCTGGGAAGATGTAACAAAGGCATATGGTCGATTAATTGACCCACCTAACTATAAGGATCACAGATTCGCAGGATTCAATCCTTGTGTAGAGCAGCCATTGGAATCAGGGGAAATGTGTACACTGGCTGATATCCATCTGTCCAAAGTAGAGGATCAGGCGGATATGGTGCGTGCACTGAAATACGCCTATCTATATGCTAAGACAGTAACTCTGTTGCCGACCCACATTCCTAAGACCAATGCAATCATGCAGCGTAATAGACGAATTGGTATCTCTCTTTCGGGTATGGCTAACTTCTCCGATAACAATGGAAAAGCTGTGCTACGTAAGTGGATGGACGAAAGCTATAAGACAATTACGTCTTACGATGTCATCTATTCTGAGTGGCTAGCAATTCGTGAATCAATTAAGCTTACTACGGTAAAGCCAACCGGAACAACTTCATTGGTTGTTGGAGAATCTCCGGGCGCACACTGGGCACCTGGTGGAGAATACTTCATGCGTGCCATGATCTTCGATGCGTTGGATCCCTTTGTCGATATGGCTAAAACTGCTGGGTATAAGGTGGAGGTTTCCGGTACGTCGCCGGATTCAGTCGTGGTTTATTTCCCAATTCATTGGGATGCATTACGTACCGAGCACGATGTATCTATTTTCGAAAAGGCTGCATTAGCCGTGGAAGCGCAGCGATGGTGGAGTGATAATGGAGTCTCTGTGACTATCTCCTTTAAGCCAGAAGAAAGAGAACATGTGCCAACCATCATTGCTATGTATGAAGGCCAGCTAAAAGCAATCTCATTCATGGAAAAGAGAAATGATGTTTATCCGCAGCAACCATTCACCGATATTAGCTCAATTGACTACACTTGCTGGCAAGCTTCCCTTTCTCCGATTGATATGGGATATCTGTATGCGCAAGGATCCGATGGAGAAGGAGATAAATACTGCACCACTGATGTATGCGAAATACCGGTTGCTCCCGCCGCATTGTAGTTGTGGCAGACAGGATGGATTCGCGCCGGTGCATTTGAAAATGTCCTCTTGTAATTACAGGGAATGGAAACCAAATGGAGCCCCTAATAACTAAGGTGTACATGTCACAGAAGACAATGGACGGACTAGTTGAAGATGACGGCCACGATTGGGTGGCAGAAGGATGGGCATTAGGAATAGAAATACTAATCGATAATGATCTATCCTTCAGGGAACTACAATTCGGATACGAAGACGAATAAACAAAAAGGCCCGGTACCAGGAATCCATAATGGACTCTTGGTACCGGGCCTTTTTTATTTCTCTATGGGGCGCAGTAAAGCTTTATTTGCGACGTGCATTAGTCGCGCGACTTGTTTGAGTCGGTGCGGCTGGTGGCACTTCATTATCTTGAGTCAATTCCGTTTCCGGTTCTTCCTCATTATCTTCCTTTACCACAGCGCGTACTTTCTTAAGCGCCTCGCCAGCATCGTCATTTTCGACACGGATTACCACATCGCCGTTTTCGGTGTGAAGAACTAGCGCGCCAGTTCCGCCCCATCCACCGCGAGTAAAGGTAACCGAGTCCACATCGGATGCTGCCACATCGACATTATCTTTTCCTGCAACACGCTCGACTTGAATTCGTCCGTCGCGTACTTTGATGTCCTCAGTAGCCATCGGTTATTCCTTTCTAGATTACTTATTTGTCGCTGGCTTATGTGCTGGAGTAGCTGGCTTAGAAACAGCAGATGGCTTTGCAGCCTGTGCCTTATTGGCTTCTTCCTTATTCTGCTTTGCATTTTCCGCTTCCTCGTCGTCCGCGTCTTCTGCTTCTTCTTCAGCTTCCTCTCTCCATCTTTCTACATCTGCGGCACTGAATCCGCCCGATGCACCAGAAATCGGAGTTTCGTCATCTTCGTCATTTAGCTGTACGGTAACTTCAAGTCCGCCAGCAATTTTCTGCACTCGGCTTACAATTCCTTTGTATCCACCGATAGATACTTCTTCGCCACCAGCAGGTAGCTTATCGAAATCAGTCATTAATCAGTTTCCTTTCTCTTAGTTTAATGGTGTTTGTGGTTTAGCAGCGAGAGCCGGAATGTACTTCTCGATCCATACCTCTACACCCGGCAAAGCCATTACACGAGTAACTGCTGCCGAAACTGCAATTAGGATTGCTGCAAGGCCGACAGGTGGAATACCTGCGGCCGTAATAATCAAAGGAATGATTGCTAGAAAACCAATTACTCCTTGGAAAACTGTTCTAAAGGTAGCACGATTTGGGTGCTTAACCTGTGTCGGCTCAACTAAGGCCATTTGTTTTTCCTCCTAATTAGATACCCATCGCATTCTTAACTGCGGGGATTCACTAGATCCGTTAGTAATAATGTTTCTCGCACCCGCGCTCGCGTAGGCTTTAAGCACAAGAGTGTCACCAGTATTCAAGAACATAGTGGTTTCTTTGTGGATATTTACGTTTCCGTTGTTGTTAATAGTTTGCTGGTCCCAACGTAGAATGATTTCTGCGTTCTGCTTCCATACTCCCATAGTTATCTTAGCATCTGTACCACCTACATTGGATAAACACAGTGCACCTTCCACTGTGTACCAGCCGGGAACATTTACGGTTATCGTATCTGGAGTTCCTATGTCCCACATGTCATAAGGATCACTAATAGCAGTAGTAAACGCTACATTAGTCCATGTAGCAACAGGTAATGTAATGCTTCCGGTAATCATTGTGACATGGACTAACGGAGGATCGGTTAACCAGTCGATTGCTGTACCTATTTCATTTAGTACTTCTGCATTCATCGCATCACCAGCTTTCCAGTAATGCACGGGTGGCGCATTAGTCATAATTACTCCCCCCCCTATAGCGGTGCGAACCAGCGAAGCACGATGTCAGGTTGTGTTTCAATCGACCCAACACTTACTGTTAAAGTACCTCCGGTGTTTTGGTATCCAAGTACTTCGATATAGTCAGTGGTTCCATTAAACTGCTCCATGAACTTATTCCCGCGAGATACCATGGAAGCGCCATCGGCCCACGGTCTAGATTTCAATCGCATAGTTCTAGCAGTCGCAGAACCATTCTTACGAATATCGAATTGTCTAACTCCCGCTGCACTTCCCGAAAAACTCACACCATAAGTCCCGATATACCAGCCGGGAGTAGAGGGAATTACTCTAGTAGGCTGAGCAGCATCCCACATGTTCTCTGATTCATATTCAACAAAGTTCCATGAGATTGCGGTTTCAACTGAAGTAGTAAAGTTCTGGGTACTTGTCTTACGCAATCGAATCATTGGAGGATTTAGCAACAAACTCACGGGGGTACGTACTCTATTGTTCATATCTCGGAAGTTAGGAATTTCCTTATGCTGCCAAGTGTAAGGTACTGGTACTGTCCCCATTAGAAATTACCTCCGTACCATAATGCAATTCTAGGTCTATTCAACGGGTCAGTTGCAGTAACCGCCGTTCCTGATGAATTTCTAATTCTGAAAGTGATGATATCGTTTGCCGCTAAATTAGCGGTGAAAGAACCATGATTCTGCATATCCGACGGTGTTCCAGAGACCATGTCCCAGCGGGCTACAGTCGTGGATCCATTCACCACAATGAATGCAGTTAAAGCAGTTGTTCCTGGAGCACTTAAGGTAGTCAAACTTTGAACAGCGAACCCATCATACTGTCCCGCATAAGGAACAGTAATTTGATGTGAGTTGGCTGAATGAAGCATTCCTCCACGTTTAAGATTTTCTACTTGCCAATTCTGATCGTAAATAGTATTAGCTACTAATCCTGTTTGCGAGACATTGGATTCCAAGTAAATGATTGGACGAGAATAGCCAAGGAGGAAATCTAATGAATCCCTAATATCCAAATTCAGGTCGTCGGCAGTAGGCAGATTAGCTGCGTCTTCACCGTCTGTCCATACTCTTGGTGCTGGAATAGCCATATGATTTTACTCCTTTCCTAATAAGCGATCTTGTCCGCACTGCCCAATGTAGACACGCCTACTTGGTATACTTTTTGCAGCTCATACGGACTAAGTTCTAGACTCAACGTCCAAATCTTATTTTTCAGGTCTGCTCCGATAGAAATCTTTTCTACGATGAATTCCATTGTAGATTCCGGAGCGGCGTCTGCTGGCAATTCTTCCAAGGTAATATGATCACCAATTCGAAGTCCACCAGTTGATGCCCATTCGATAAGGTCACTAGACTCTGCTCTGAATAAAATCTGCGAAACTCTGATTACCGCTTCACGATATCTGGTGGAAATCCAAGAAACAGCATTAAGCAGCTCCTCGTGTGTAGTCAATGGTAATGAGAATGAATATGTCTTTCTTCCGAAGGACGCTTTAGACGCATCATCAACTTGTCTAATTTGAGAACCAAAAGGTCTTTCACCACGAACATCATTGTAAATGTTGTTATCATCTACTGTGAAGGTCAGTCCCACTTCCGGAGCGGAACCATTAGTTTCAGAGAATGTTGCTATATTCCATCTGTTATAGCTATGTCGTCTATTATGGTAAACCAATCTAGACTGTCCATCAGCAAACACTAATCCACCAGCAGCATTAGCAGACTCTTGGAATGCTTGCAGCGCATTAGTTCCAGCTACCTGAATACCTTGAAGATTAATCAAAGCAGTTTCGAATTCACGAGATTGCTCAGGCACTTCCGCCCAATCTGCAATTCTGTGAAGTCTAGTTACTTCATCGTCTCCATAGTAGACAGTTCCTCCGGACCCTGCTGTGTAGTGTTCAAAGATTCTGTTATCTGACAGTGGCTTTTCATACATAGCACAATAAGATAGCCATTTATTCCATAAAGTATTTCCGAAGTCTCCGACATGAGGCGCATATTCTGCACCGAATGTTTGAAGACTTGGTTTCCAATCCACGGGGGCAGAAGTATTTCCGGTAGCGTAAACAGCTCCGTCTAGGAATACTGTCCATGTTACTCGATTAGCTGATAGCCGGAAAGCAACATGATGCCACACATTATCTGACGCATAACCAGTAGGACTAGGATCGGTCCAGAATGCTACTGTATTGGCAATTAAGTTAGTTTCGTCTGCAATTGTGAATTGGAAAGCATTAACAGTCTGAGCTATTCCAAATGTCATTTGCCTTCCAACACCTGTAATTGAGGCACCCAGGTTCCATGTTACTGAAGCCTGGGTTCTCGAATTCCACAGAGTACGGAAAGTAGAACTAGTCGCATCCGACTTAAACCAAACTTCCCAAGTGAAGCCAGGGCCAACCGCTGGGTTAATATATCCATAAGCCATTAGCTAGCTCACTTTCTGTATTTAATAGTTATATATGGTTTGCCACTTTGAGTAGCTCCACGGAAGTATCCATAGTGGTCAGAATCAGATTCAGGACCGATAGATATTCCTTTAGCAGTGCCATCTCTAAGCGCACGGCCAACAGAAGCACCCATAGAAATAGTAACTGAACCGCCTTCTGTAACCCACTTATTCCATCTTCTTTCCGCTACACTGCCAGAACTCCACGTGCTAGGTTTAGAAGAATAGTTATGAGTACCTAAGTAAGCATACAATCCTTTATTCCATCTAGCGTGATCATTCTTAACTGTAATGTGTGCTTCAAGGATTTCCGCGCCCTTAAGCGTAGCCATGATATTCTTGTAATCGAAACCGGCTAGCGATTTCTGGTTACCAGGAGAACCCGAGAATTGTCCTTGGTACATGTAGTCAGAATCATCGAATCGAGTAGAATCGTTACCTTCATAAGACCTAGACCAGGTCGCATACCACTTTTTAGTGTAGGTATACTTTGGAGTTTCTGTCGGCTTAGGCTTAGTCGGAGGTGGCTTAGGTGTCGATGGTGGAGTAGTAGGCTTAGTAGGAGTCGTGAAATCCTTTGAATAAGGAACAGCTAAGAAATACCCAACAGTGTTAGAGCCAGCTGTAATAAATACCAAGGATGCTTCTCCGGTCGGACCATCATCTGTTTGTGTGCTATACGAAGCAGTTAAAAGATCTCCTCGTGTATGGGAAATATCCAAATAAGTAGGTCCATCTTCTACATCACTCCAGTACCCGATCTGAGTAAATCTGCCGGGTGTGTCAATCAATGAATCGGTTAACGGTAGCATAAGAGCGGGACTATCGGTAAGCATTGCTTCGCTTAATGTATTAGAAAGCTCTACCTCTCCTAGTCGTTTCATTCTATCGACAACAGTAATTGACATTTCTAGGTTGCCAGCAACAGCAGGCCAGCTTTCTACCCATCCTTCGAAAATATCTTTAGGTCTGGTCCATGTTGTAACACCTGATTCTACTGCGGTTGTAGGTAGTGAAAGAACCAAGTTCTCTCCCTTTTCTACTCTAAGCTTACGCAGTTGTAATCCTTCCGCAACGGTAGGCGTACCCTGTAGAATGAATCGTAATTCCTGTTCTGCTTGCTGTGCTTGGAAAGTAGTTGTGTATTGAGTCATCGTTGTACTATTGACTAATGCGCCAGTCAATCCTTCATTACCACTGAACAATACATTAGGCTGTGAACCTACTTTCTTAGCTTCGACAGTTGCTGTGTACCATTCACCAGGAATCAAATGCGGAATAGTAATGAACAGATTAGAATCTGCGACTGCCCATGTAACAGATAGGTAAGCAGTAGTAGGATCATCGGCAGCCTGATTAGCAGCTAAGATTTCTGCCATTGCCATGTAATTATCGCCGACAACAATCTCACCATCATATCCTAATTCTATTGTACCAGTCAGTCCGACTGCATTAGTCGACTTAAAAGCAGATGCCATATCTACGGCTGTACCATGAATCTGACCATAAATAGTAGTGTTGGAATTTAATGCATCCAACACGTATTCGTCAGTAGGTCTAGCAAACGAACCATAGATTCTAGAATTAGCTAGCGTAGTGGTAATCATTCCGGTGTAACCCATTTGACCATTAGCAGTGAATCGCGCTCCGGTTTGTTGTGCTACTGGTTTTGCTCCCGTAAGTACTTGCACCTTAAGGCTTTGTCCGGACGCACCGGTTCCACCAGGATCGTAAGTCACTGTCATTGCTGCACCTGTTACAACATCTCTAATCCATACTTCTGCAATCGCATCAGTAGACAAGAAATCAGATGCAATTCTTGTCCATGTTCCACCTAATGAATCGGATACAGTTCCTAGAGAAGATGCTCCGCGAGATCCATTACCGGATGCCGCCATTGCGACAAGTAATGAATTGTTAGCGGGGGTAAAAGAAGCAGTGGTAACAGTTGTTGCATTAGATGATACATAGGCGGGAGAAGTAGTCTCCACAATGGTTCCAACAGTACCAGTAGTACTAAGTGTTTTCACAGTACCAGGAACAGCGTCCTCAGATTGAATCTGCCAATTGAAGATATCTCGGTAAGCCGAAATATCTGGGGCTAAGTTCGTAGGCAATTCAGATTGAATACCTGTAACACCGTAAACCAGATCAGTTGAATTTGTCGTACCACCAATGTATATGGCTAATGAAACAATTCCATATTTAGCATTAGACGGTGGTGTGTGAGAGAATCCAATCTGAGTCGGAGTTGATGTTGTTGGCAGTGAAGTTACTTCAGCCCTAGGATCAGATGAAGTGGTTTGAGTTGTGTTAACAATATTTGAATCACTATCTAAATAGGTAATATGTAACTTGTACTTTGCGCCGGTTGGCTCGGTCCCCGAGATTTTCCATACCATCGCAGAATGTGCCAATCGAACACCGTACTCCAACGGCCCGTACCAACTAAGGGTTTCGTACCATTGGTTAATAGGTCGGCTTGCAAGTAGCTTAGTTTCAACATAATGAGTTAAGTCATCATCGTCTACACTGAAATCGGTAGCTGGATCTGCAACAAACAAATCCCATTCAGCTAATTGAGTATTGCTCACGGCACCTGTGTTTGCAGTAATATCTAATCTGTAATATAGCCAAAAACCTGGTGTATCGATTGTGAATGTTTGCACTTCGTAATCTTCAACCCATACATTATTTGTAACGGTATCAATTGTCGTCCATGACGAACCATTCAAGGATCCTTGCAGGGTCCAGTTCTTAGGATTGCGAGTAGCATTACCGGCAGGAATTTGTAAGGTGTAAGTCTGCATACGGACCAAATCGCCGAACTGATATTGAATCCAGCCTGCCTGTGTATTAATAGTCCACATTGTACCGGCTAGATCATCATTGACTTTTTCCTTACCCTGTCCGGCATTTGGCTCGGCACTAGCTGTGATAGCTCTTACTTGATCAAAGCCGTAAACAGTAAGTGTACCATTACCTATTAAACTAGTAGGAGCTAAATACCCAGTTAAGGCACGATCGCGACTTCCTCCCCGAGCAACATTCGGATGCACCATATTCTTTCCACGAATACGAAAACGACGGTCCGATTTCACATAAGGATAGTACGGTGATTGAACACTGCCGGGGAGGAAGCGACCATCTGCATTATCAAGTCCAACAGAAACAGCTCCTGCCTCAGCTCGATCTAATTCATAAGATCTTCCTCTTATGTCTCCCGAGAATGAAGAGACAAAGGGAAGTACTGAAGTCCAACCAGATTGTGCGTAATCGGTTTCATCGATATCGTTGTTGAATGCGATTTCGATTTCCAAGTCAGTTGGAAACGCCATCACTACTTCCCCTTTCTATTTTGTTAAGAATTTGGTAATCCACTTCGTCCGCCGTTGCGCCGACTTAGCGCAAGCAATTGGTTTCTTACTTCTATTGCTGTAGCTTTTGGATCGCGCGCATCATAAATATTAATTGTTACATTAGACGGCGTCGAACCAATCTTATCGGCATTAACCAATGTCTCTGGCTTACCGGTTCCGTTGTATCCCATAAACCAACCAGGATCTACAGTAGTAGCTCTATCCATTGCCCAGTGATCGTGTGCGTTTCCGCCAGCAAAATTGTGTTGGTTCCAGACCGCACCGGTATACTTATGTGGTCGTCCATTGTGTAAGTTCAAATCATTCCAAGGAGTAATAAGCTCTTTGGTCTTCGATCCAAATACAGATCTGATCCACAGTGCCAATGCTCGGTTAGGTGGATAGTCAACCGCTCGACCGAATCCGTGATAAGACGCATTACCTGATAAGGTACGTGCGCCGGGACGGAAACCAGAAATCATATGCAACCCAGGGAATTGATTACTAATCAATTTCTGCATTGCTTTCCAGCCTATCGCTCCACCAGCTCCACCGATTGAACCAACTTCTTTATCCTTACCGGCCACCCATCCTACTAGCTTATCTAGAATGGTATTAGCACCCCCACGCATTAGTCCACCAAATCCATTAGAATCTAGGTGTCCATTAATGAATCCGCGAATCGAACCAACAAGTGGCTTGATTACCGATCCTGCTAAGCCTTGGAAAATATCCTTACCCTTACTAGCCAATGACTTGAACCATGATCCTGGTCCGTCGCCACCGACAACACCACCATTACCATACATAGCAAGAGAATTACGGAACTCTTGGAACCCCTGTGGTCCGCCTAGCTTTCGCATTTCACGAGTATTCAATACACCTTCACCACGCATGAGCAGGGAAAGCTGATCGTCCTTTGTGCCATAACCAGACCCAACAACTCCACCCTTTGCGAGCTTAGGAATTGTATCTAGTCGTGTCTTAATCCCGAACTTCTCAGCGACCTTATTCCACAGTGAACGGATTCTATCGTTATACACATCCTGAATTACGAAGTTAATCGGAGCCTTAGTAATAGACTTGATCTTGTCCCAGGCAGCCTTGATTCCGTCCTTACCCTTATTGAATGCCCGAGTCACAGCGTCCATTGTGGACCCTGCTTTACTCTTCACACCATCGAATAATTGATTCCAATAAGCACGGAAAACATTCAGGGCTGCCTTTATGTTATTAACACCGCGATAGAAAATTGCAGCGATCGGCCCAACGATTGCGTTAAATACGGAAGTGACTTTGTCCTTGATAGCGTTGAATCTCTTAACGAAATCACTCCACAAAATAGCGGTTACTTTCTTAATTACTTCCCATGCCAATTTGATTCGAGTTATGACTTCAGTATTAATCCAGTTAGCAACACTAGTGACTATATTCTTGATCATAGTGAAATAAGCCTTGAACACTCCGTACAAGAACTTTACTGTGCCCGCGATTGCATTGAATATAAGTTTGAATCCGGGAACGATAAAGTTCTGGAACCACATTACTACTAATTTGGCAGCAATCTGAATAGCGATCCAGATAATCTTCCAAACATTCACGTAGAATGCAGTCATAATCTTGGCAACCTTGAGCCAGATGGAGATTAGAGGAGAAATGAAGGCAACAATTTTAGCAATGATCGGAGCCATGAAATCAGCGATAGCATTCCAAATAGCCATGATCTTTTCTTTGGACCACATGAATGCAGTAACCAGAGCCTTGACTACAATCATTACAATATTCTTAATAGCTTCGAATACCTTTTTAATCGTCGGCCACAATGTATTTAATACAAACTTACGGAATCCTTCATTATTCTTCCATAGTAAATAGATAGCTCCCACTAAGATAACAATAGCTGCGACAATAAGTCCGATGGGGTTGGCATTAAGTGCCGCGTCCCAGGCCCATTGTGCTGCGGTAAGTACCTTAGTCCAGATGGCCATAATCTTTTGCTTCGCTGCGATCAATGTTAGATACCCAGCGATTTGCAAATAGGCTGCCGCAGACATCGCACCATTGTAGGCCCACTGCAATGCGGTTACTGTCTTGGTAATTGTTGCTACCAAAGTTAGATTCTTGAACATTGCTAATGCACCACCCGCAGCTTGCACACCCATTACAAAAGCGTGTGCTTTAGTTACAGCCATCAATGCACCTAGTGTAATGACCAATGCTTTTGCAACATCATCGTACTTATATAGCCACATTACTACGTTGGCAGTTTCTTTACCGAACCAAATCAATCCGTCGATTACTTTCTTAAGTCCGACTGCAATTAACTCAAGTCGTCCAGTCCATCCATCGGATGCTGTCTTTCCATCTTGGAATGCAGTAATAGCCGCGCGAATCGCGACACCAAAGTCTGCAAATCGTTGAGCAATTCCCTTAGTCTTTACTTCATAGCCTTGGATAGTTTTAAAGAATGAAGTTAATCCTAGACCTAATTGACCTAGGATACTGCTAACATCCTTACCTTGAATTCCATTGAAGAAATCAGCCATTCCTCGACTTAAAGTATCAATGGATGTCTTAAGTGTAGGGATGATATTCTTAGCGATGTTTCCCAGTCCCATTTGTAGGGTGTCCATAAATGTGGACCATTTACCCTTCATTGTTTCGGACTGCTTTGCCATCATTCCGCCGAAGCCCTTTACGTGCTCGGTACCTTCACTCAATCCTTTGATCAATGCAGGAATAGCCTTGTCAGACATGACCATTCCTTTTTCAATCATCTTAGACATGTCCGATGTGGACACCTTATAAGAATCAGCAAGGATCTTCAATGCAGGAATACCTTGTTCGGTAAGCTGCATCAATTCTTCTCCGGATACCTTACCTTTAGCTTGCATCTGTCCCAATGCGCGGGTTACTGAATCCACATTTTCGGCAGATCCACCCATAGCAGCAACAGCATCACCTACGGCTGTCAACATTGGAATTACGTCTTTAGCAGCGAATCCCATTGCCAAGAATTGTTGAGCCGCGCCAGTCAATTCGGTGAATTCGAATGGAGTAGCAGCAGCGAAGTTCTGCAATTCTTTCATGAACTTCTTAGCTTTCTCGGCAGAGCCAAGCATTGTAGTGAATCCTACTTCTACTTGCTCTAATTGAGAGGCAGTTGAAACACCCATTGTTACGGCTGCCGCACCAACGGCACCTAGTAATATAGCGCCTTTGGCTCCGAATCCGATTAGGGTTTTAGTTAGTCCCATTAGCTTACTATCGGATTGATCTGCCGCAGTTCCCACTTGTTCTAATGCTTGCTGCGCATCACTAGAGTCACCGGTTACGACAACCTTAAGTCTGCGTGTATCATTTGCTGCCATTCGACTGCTGACCTCCCCTCTGACTCTTGTTATATTCGATCATATATTTTCGAGCCCGATCCAGCTCATACAGGGTATACGATTTCATTTCCGTAATAGACCATCCGTAAAAGTGAGCCAGTTCCAACAATCGCTGGAACCGGTTATCACGCTCTTGCTTTAATCGTCTTTTCCCTCACTATCATCTGCCTCTGTCATCTCCAAATCGATATCAGACATTTTCATGTTTCTAATATCAGAGAATGTCAAATCAGCATTATCACGATGCATAGCAACGAATACCATTCCCATCATAGCCTTTACACTCATTCGGGTTTCCTTCAATGGTCTACCCTTTGGATCTTCAGGATCTGGAAGTGCACGACCTGTTTTCGGATCTGTTACAATTACAGTTCTAATAGCTTCAGTCATTACTAATCCAGTTACATCTTCGAACAATTCCATTTCGCCGAATGTCATGTCATCCATGCTAACTGTGATTTTAGTCTTTGGCTTTTCTACGATTGGTTCCTCAGCTTGTGGTGAGAAATCCAATTCTGTTTGCTCTACCATTATTACTCCCTTTTACTTAGGTGAACAGTCCTTCAACGACTGACCACACTTCACGCACCCATAGATTAATCATGTCTTCATCTCGGAAATCCCTTACAGCAGGCCAGAAGAAATAACCAGCATCTTCTTTATTGCCGCGCCATTCTGGGAATTGCCCGTATAAAATAGAACCGAACTCAGCACCCATCGCCCATGGAGTGCCACCATATTGAACGATTCCCTGTCCTAATTGGACAAGGGTGCCAGCCGCTGATTGCTGCTGGCGACCCTGTCCCGCCGCTAATGCCTTAGCTTGTGCAACAACGGTAGCCGCAGCGACTGTCATAAATACTTGTTCTGCTCTTTTCATTTCAGCGGGAATAACTCCCATGTCTTTTAGGAATCCCTCTAATCCTTCAATCTGTGCAGAACTTTTATTACGAGTAGGTCGCTTACCTTTAGCTGCCATTGGTACTCCTCTTATGCTAGAACTGTTGCGTCTTGTGACTTGTAGATAATCGAGATTGGAGAAAGAGTTCCGTCATATAGACCTACTCCACTGAATTGCTGCTCAAGCATTCCCTCTCCTGCAACAACCGGACCACCTTCGTCGAATCTCGCAACCGGAATCACGATTTCAATGCAAGGATAAAGCGGTGTAGTAGTACCAGGAATAGAAACTAGACCAGTCCACTTAGCTCTCAATTCTGCGTAAGTACCAGCAACAGTCGCGCTCGATACTTTCTCCCAGAATGAGTTATCAGCATAGGTAGTTGTGAATGACCATGTGATCTCACGCTTACCGTCTTGGATTGGCTCTCTCTTTAATGCGGGTGTGTTAATGAAATAACGGTCAACATTCAATGCATTGTCTACACCAATTGTTACTTCGCTAATGTCATATGCAACTCCACCGACAGTGATCGATCCTTCGGCCCATGTGAATACACCGGCGCCAACAGGAGTAGTTAATCCAGCAAGCGTAGTTCCTAAGTAGACACCTGCGGGTGCGTCAGGATTGGACTCTAATTCAAAGTCCATTCCAATTGTGCATCGCAGTGTTTGATCTACCGAGTTACTGAATTCGTAGTTAGTAACCTTTCCGCCTTCATACGTCCATGGTCGCAATGTTTGCGATTCGTCAGCACGTAGTACCTGAACAGTAAGATTCTTTCCAGTTAAACTGTTAATTGTTCCGGTGTGTGTATAAGCAGCAGTTTCGATAGGACCAGTAGTAGCTACCTGTCCCATCATTGCAGCTAACCAATCTCCAAATCCACGAGTAAGTGGCTCAATGGAAACAGATCCTTCTGCACCTTTCTTTACTACAGAGAATCTATCCGCACGCTGTACGTATGAACCGGACAATGCCTCAGCAGTTGTTCGCTCATATTTACCAGTGAGATCCTCACTCATGATTTCATAAGACTTTGATACAGCAACGGCGGTACCGTAGACAGTTTCCTTTCCGATACCGAACCTAGTCAGACTACCTGACATTTAGTCCCTCCTTTTTATTTACGTGCTTTCACATTGATTTGAAGCGCCATGAAAGCAGCGCGTCCACCTTCGGCACCACCAGGGCCTTCGCCAAGTCCAATTGGGACAACACCCATTGAAACAATTCCGTCGACTCCATATTGTCGATAATCAGAGGATACCATTTCTTCAAGCGCGACCATTAATTCTTCGGCTTTGTCGTCTGCATCTGTCTGATCATCATCGTGGTCATTGATTTCAATTCCTACTCGGATATTGAATTCTTCTTCTCTCCCTGGTCTTATGCCCCCGAATACAACATTCTGATCATAAGTCCAAACAATCTCGCCAAACCAAATTACTTTATTTGGTCGAACAACTCCTGAATATGCACTGTCCCAAACCGAATCTAATTCAGCCAATTCAGAAAAGGCTGGATTAGCCAGAGTTGCAGCTATTAGTGCTTTCTTCATCGCAAAAGCTCTGGTTCCCATTAGTAAACACCAGCCCCACCATCGATTTTGAATCGCTCTAATACTACGTCAATATCAGGCACTCCAGTTTCAGAACCTCGCATTCCTGGTGTCGCCAGATTAACTGTACCGACATCAGGGATAAGCATTGTGGTAGCTCTTTCGTCCATTGTAGAATTCTGTCCGACAAGGAACTGCTTGGCACGCTTCAACGCTTTCTCTTTAATTAGCCTAGGTACTCTTCTCATACCGTACTCGTACTCCATTGTTACATCGTTCGCATACAGAGCTGATTGGGCTTCCGTAGAGACTACTAATGCACGAGGAGAATACTTATCACGCTTGAAATAACCGGCTGCAACCCAAGCAGTTTGATCGACTCCATCAACGGTAACTGAATTGATATTAGTGACTTCAGGCTTTTCAGTCCACAGTAAAGCAGTATCGGTATCTGGTACCAATGCTTCTTCTCTATGATACCTTTGAACAAATGCCCGAGCACATATGTCTTCGAATTCGGTTTCCACAACATCCCTAGCATTAACCAGCGCGTCGGTCGGGAATCGAGTAGTATTCTCTAGTACCTTATCGAACCCTCTCAATTCTGCGATCGAGAAGTAGAATCCGCCTACGATTTCCACATCGGTTTCAATTGTGATAGGTGTGCCAGTAAATGTCCCAGCCCACGTCAATACGAAAGTATTCAATGCGGCTTGCGGAGGAATCACAATGGAATAAACTCCGACTGCAATTTCATTGGTAGCCGGGAGCGTGAAAAGTGTTGTACCGTCACCTTTTACAGCGGTTACAGTCACGGCTCCGTCAGCTTCAGCAGGTGACGATCCATTGTAGAATGTCACTGTAATTGTCGCTGCTGTATTGCGTAATACCTTTTCCACTATCCTCCCTCCCTTACTACGCTAGTTGATTTGGATTCAGGTTGAATGCTCACTGTAACTAATCCTTCTCTTATACCAGAAATCGAATCCTTGCTGTCCATTCCCGTGACTTCGTTTCTATCAAACTCGATGAATGGAAACACCCACGGGGGAGTAACATTAGCTTGGACTGATAATCCTGATTGAATGGTAAAAGCGACTGAGCCAGTAAGAATAGCCGGAACTAATCCGACTGCTGTCAGGGTAGACTGAGCACTCAGTACAGCAGCACCGGTAACCACCCTAGTGCCAATACTGGCAATAGATGATTGTGCGGTGAGGGTCGCAACACCCCCGATTGTAAGCTTGGCTATTGCAGACATATTAGATTGAATACTTAAAGTACTTGCACCCTTTACAGTTACCGATCCGGTTACTGTCATATTGAACTGTCCACTTAGCGAAGCGCTAGGTGGGGTAGTAAAAGTAGATCCCACTACAGTCATATTGCTTTGTGCACTTAGCGCTGCAATCCCTTGTGTAGTACCCTTTGCCAGGGTAACCATATTGGACTGTGCGCTTAATACCGCAGAGCCATTAACAACTCTAGTCCCAACTATAGCTAAATTAGATTGTCCGCTTAAGGCAGTCGATCCAATTACCGTGTTAGATCCAACACTTGTCATTGTCGATTGTGCACTAAGTGTTGCAGCACCAGTAGTTGTAACCGTTCCAGTGACAGTCATATTAGACTGTGCACTTAAAGCACTCGAACCTGTTACAGCTCCGGTTATTACTGTACCTACAACAGTCATGGTTGACTGTCCGCTTAAAGCACTTGCACCGGTTGTCGTAACAAGCGACCCCGAAGTCAAAGTAGATTCAACTGATAAAGCAGCAATACCACTGACTTCCATAGGAATAGCACTAGGATAACCTGTTGTACTAGTTTGAATGTCATCAATGTAAATAGGTTGACTGGCTACAGTAGACGTCAACACTCCAACCTGCAAGGCATTAAGTCCACCATTACGTAAAGTATTAATGCTTCCGCTTGTCTCGGTTTCCGTTGCCGTATTAGAGCTAGGATTCAGATATAGCTTAAGTTCAGAGACACCTACGGATGCACTGAATACCGTTATTGCAAATCCCAAATCAAACCATTGATTGGCTGTAATAGTTGCAGTCGTTGCAGAAACCAGAGTTCCTGTTCCGGTGTATAGTCCAATAGTTCCGTCTGTATTCAATCGATAATCGCCTTGGAATGATCCGTCTCCACCAGCAATAACAGCTAATCTGAATTGGGCTGCTGGGAGTGCGGTTACCTTATATCGAACACGAGCATATATAGGGACATCGGATCCACCATTGATGGATGTCGAATACTGTAGGTAAGTAATACCAGGAGTGGAACCACTAGATACCGCAGCACCTAGTGTACCGCGTGCTTTATTAGCAGCAGTGTATACAGCAGAGGCAGTTGCCGGAATCTGTACGAAGTCAAAAGCATTCCCAGATCCTCCACCTGAGTTACCGGTAGAAATTGTTACAGTATCAGTTCCACCGTCCAATGTGTTAGATAGAGTAGTTTGATAATCTCTAAGTACAACGGCAGCAAAAGCACCGGCAGTCGAAACTGTCCATGTCAATGTGGTTGTCAATGCATTGGTGTTATTGGCAGTGGTTACCGTACCATCCCACGAAGTTAATGTATTTGTAGTACCAGAACTATTGTTTCTATAGTTCCTATGAGTTCGAGTACCAAAAGTTGCGCTAGTTTGAGTTAGTGTATTTGCACTAGGAACTGTAGTCGATCCTTCTTCACCGGCATATGCAGCAATTAGCATATCGGCCGGAATCAAAGTCTTTGTCCATGCTGCGGCGGTACCCGTAGGATTAGTACCGTCTGTTGTATCTGACGATGTTACTCCAAAGGGGACCATCCATGTATTTCGTGTTTTTGAATACACAGACATTGCAGCAGTTGTTGCTACTCCACCAGTTGTTGCAACAGTTACGCTACCTGTTTCAGATCCGTCTAGAATTCGGTACCATACACCGATTCTAGTTGTTCCAGTGGTTGATGATGATGCACCGGTTCCACCAGTTCCGTCAACAATTTGTGTGAATCCTGTTACTGCACTCCATGTTGCTGTGCTTAACTTAGTAGACGCAACAATGATTGCCATTCGTCCAACCGCAACCGATGTATAAGCAACAGTTGTAGAAGTGGTACCATAAGCCGTTGCGGTTGTTGTTGTTCCTGTACTACCAACGTGAGCAACAGTCATTTGATACCTCCCCTAAATTCCTATTATGCAAGTGTGATATCAATGTCACCAATTGCAATGGTGAATGTATCTCCCGCATTAGTCGTCTTGTTAGCAGCAAGTGTACCGTATGCAATACGAACACCACCATTCTCAAAAATAGCAATACCACCAACAGTAACGGCTGGCATGTTTACCCAGGTGGGTGCATTAGTATTATCCGTTGCACCTGATGCGGCAGCTCCAAACGTTACAGACTGTCGTGCATAAGCATTACCACCCGCAGTTACTTCTGAACCCAGTGCGGAATCAGTTCCGGGGGTTGCAGTAGTAATTAGTGCCACAGTAAAAGGATTAGTAGGACGAGTTGGTGCAGCGGTTGGCGCACAGAATAACCAATTAATAACAAGGTTCTCTGCTGCGTCAGTTAAATTATCAGCCATTATGCACTCGCAATCGTTACTAGTAGTTCTAATTCACTACCATCATAACTAATGACGTTTCCTCTAACATAGCGAGAAACTCGATCTACATGGACTTGTCCAGTGCCAGTTACAATAGTAGACGGAATAGCGAACCAATTTTCGTTATCGTGACTAATTTCAAATCGGACTTCCAACGAACTGAAAGTACCGTATGCAAATACAAGCATAGTATGGTGCGCGTAAGGCGTACCCAAATCAATTACCGTCCCGCCCGGTACGGAAGAACTGTACGTGTCATCATAGCTTGTTCCGCAAGCTCCCATTATCCGTTATCCACCCTTCTTGTCAATTCTTTCATTTCAGTTCGCAATTCCTGCAATTCTAGCCGGAGACTTTTTATCTCTGCCTTATGCTCTCTATTCTCTTGCCGCAATTCTTTAATCTCACAGCCTTGAGAATCGTTTTCTTCCTCTAGTTCGTTAATGCGTTTCTGGCATTCGTCATTCGATGTTTTCAATGTTCTCTCCATCAGCAATAGCGCGCCTTCCGCACCGCGAACAATAATCGAATCTCGCTCAACATCCGCATTCAATTGTTTTTTGGTTTGCTCAAGTAATTGTTGCTTAGCACTTTTTCGTCTATCGAGATACTTGAGAATCGCAAGGAAAAGCGAAACTACCATGGCTCCCAGAGCGATTAATGTTCCGGCTTCCATTCTCACTCCTCCCGCTTAGTGTCCTTAACCAATCTCCCGGTTAATTTAATTAGCTTACCAAGTACCCAATATCTAGCAGACATAGCTAGCACAAATAAAGAATAGGTAACTAACGCAATCCACGAGCCGGGTAGAATAGTGAACAGGGCCAAAGCGTAAACAAAGGCTCCAGATAGCAGGAATAGAACTCCAATCTGTTCAATTCGAAAATCACGTTTAATGATCCCGGTACTAGTAATGACTCCACCGAAAAGCATCTGTGCTCCCCAGAAGTCAACCATCCAGAGCGGCATCAATTGAGCAATAGACGATGGAACAAACGAAAGGGTGAACGGGTCCAGAAAAACTGGAATTCCAGCAAGAATGGCAATGATAGCCAAGAAAAATTCAACTGATGTTAGTACAACCGAATAAAAAACTCGTCTCCAAAATTTCTGAGCATTAGTGCCGTCCTCGATTTCAGGCAATAGAATATATCTATCCATTGTCTTCTCCCATTCGTAACGGAACCGGAGCCTCTATAATGGAGGCTCCGGTTCCAAGTGTCTAAACTGCACAGTCCAATGGACTGTTACATATTAGGCAGTAGATGTGAAACCGGCGAACGCATCATCATCGATAGCGTCACCATCAGCACGCATAACGGCCTTAACAGAAAGCAGGTCATTAACCCATGCAAATTCCATTGACCATTCGATACGTACATCCTTGACCATTCTCACGTAGTAAGCTGAGAAGTCACCGAAGATTGCAGTCACACCAGCGGAAGCTGCTGGAACTGGGACATTCGGATCTGTCAATAGAGGGTAACCTAGGAATGTGTCAGGAGCACCAGCCTGTTGTAGATTAGGCTCCCATGCATATACCGATCCCATCTTCAACTTACGAAGAGAGAATGTTGAAGAATCGTTTACAAGCCACTTTGCATTTCTGCGGTATCCTGGCTTCAACTTAGCAATTACATCGAAGAACTTATCGAAGTCGGCTGTATCGAATAGACCACCAGCAGCAGAGTTAACCTTGTTTCCAGCAGGAATAACGGTTCTTACTCCACGTGGCTGACCTGTTCCAGTTCCTAGAGTCAAATCATATCCAACATAGTTAGACATGTTACGACCCAATACCTGACCAAGAAGCGCTTCAATATCTAGGACACCGTCCTCGACCAATTCGCGAGATACCTGTGTGTACTGTGCATACTTATATGCGTCCAACTGAACCTGATCGAAACGAGGCTCTGCCTCAAGAATAGGTCCACCTTCAGCGACACGTGTAGATGCCTGTGGGAATGCAGTTGATGCAGTTCCGGCAGTAATCGCAAGCGATGTCAAGCGGGGTAGCTTAAGTGTTTCGCCCGACGCTGTGCGTAGAATGGTAACACCAGCACCCAATACTGCTGAATCATCAAACAGCTTTGAGTAAAGGTTTTCTACCAAGGTAACCGGAACAGTTTCCGGTCCGCCACCAGCAAAGTAACCTACGGCACCTGTTGTAGATACCAAATCACGGTGCTCAGGCAATTCCTGGTACATTCCACCATTACGTGTTTCTCCACGCTTTGATGCAGCTAGATCCTCGCGAATCTTTGCAGCCATTCCATCGGTTCTTTCCTCGCCACGACGATCTCCACGCTTACGCGCTTCATTTACTCTGCCGATTCCAGCCTCATAAGCTGATGCGATATCTGAATCCTTCTGGATTCTTTCGATCTCACCCTTAATCAAATCACCATAGTGATCGATTGAGCGAGATGCCTTTTCGAATGCAGCATTTTCCTCTGCACTCAATTCTGTTCCGTCAGCCGCACGCTCTAGCAATTCCTTGCGGTCGTGTGCTGCGGAAATGCGCTGCTCATTCAGCTTCTTTAGAAGCGGAGTTTCGGCAGGCAGGTTCTCATTCGCCATGAATGAAATCCCCTTTCCTTGGATACTGATAATTGTCAATGAATGTGGGGTGTCCCGGCATCCTTAGAAAAGCTTAAAATCTTCTAGCTGATCTTGCGCCAAAAGTGCTTTCGCCTTTTCCTTTGTTAGCTTGCTATTCTGCTGAGTGGTATTATCAGTATCCGGCTGAAGAGTACGTTTCTCGTCAGTGGATTCTTCCGGCTCAAGAAGTCTTTGAATAGCTTCCTTAATTGCAAGATCGGTGTCCAATGTGGATTCAATATTGCAACCATCAATGCCACATCGCTTTGCCAAACCGTCTAATGCGGCTCGACGTGCTACCCCGCTAGTGGCATCTTCATACGCGGGGAAAGTAACAGGTGCTACATCAATCAACCCAACCTCCACAAGGGAACGCTGAGGATATCCTTCATCCGTCAAATCCCATTCATCTTGAATCTTAAAGAATGTAAATGACGATTCTCGTACGTCACGTCTTTCCAGCAATTCTGCTAGATCCTTGCCGTACGTAGTATTTGGTAATAGTGCTCGATAATAAAGTCCTTTATCGTCAAGACTAATGTCTAATGTTTTTGCACTGGTCCGACCCAATAGGTATTGTGGGTCATGATTCCACAGTGCACGCACATCAGCTTCTTTAATTGTTTTATTGAAAGCGGTATTTCTTACTTTCTCAACGAATCCACCTAGATTACCGCTACGTGATTCGAATACCGATGCATAGCCTTCGACATAAATACTCGATCCTTTGGCTCTGGTTTCCACCTCACCTAAAGTCGTGCGGCGCTCAAGCAGTCGGGTTTGAGACATCCTGCTTTCCTCCCTCCACATTAGACGCCGCCTTATTTCCACGAGCATCTTGTTTAGCTTTCTTGAATGCTTTACGTAGCTCCTCAAAGGACAACTGACTAATTGGGAGCAGGTATACCTTCGATGCCATTATAGAGCCACCGCCTTTGTAATCGCTAACCATAATTTCTTATTTTTCAATGCATCAGCAATTTCTTCAGGATTAGCGGCAATAGCCGATAGAGTTTCCTCTGCCTGTTGTAGTGCTTCGCTTGTATCGTCATCAACAACAATTGCGAGGTATTGATCAGCAGCATTCAGATAGGGTTCCATTTGTTCCAGCCATCTAGCTAAATCTCCAAATCGAACACTAGTGGCATCGAATACTGCGACTGTTTCTCCATTCAATTGAATAGCTTCAGGTAGTTCTCCATTAACAACTTCGATGTCAAGCAACCCATCAGCGGTTCTGAATACATCCAGTAGTCGTGATCCCGATTCCACCATTCCTGTTTCTACTGAATCAGTAACAACATCGCAATGACAGTTAGGATGAACTGGTACATTTTTAGGATCATTATTAGCGACACACAATGGACACTTATCAGAATCCTTAATAATGCTTCGTTCTACTTTGGACAACGGAATAGCACGAGATTCGGATCGTGCCATTGCATTGCTCTGCATTTTACTCAATATCTGCTGAACGTCGGCAGGCATTTCCTGAATAGAATCGGCTTCACCCATGGCATCTAAGACTTTAGTTCTATCGTCCATAGTAATGGGACCAGATCCTAGAATCTGTCCGATTACTCGGCTGAATTCTTCTGGTTCCATTACTTATCCACCACCAATGCAGTTCTATTTAGGACTACGATTTCATCACCTAGGTCATCGTTTCCGATCTTCTTTTTAATTCGCGCCTTGTTACGTCTATCAGAAGGCCGATCCTTAAGTGGAACACGAATCGCATCCCATCCCATGAGTGCAGCGAAATGTCCCGGATCATTTACTCCGTCCATCATTCTTGGAGAAATTTTGCCGGGAGGGATAATATAATTAGTGGAATGTGTATCAAAATGAATATTATCTCTGTGAGCTTTATACCAATCTTGATGTTGCTGCTTAATGGTTTCATAGTCAACGATCTTAGCATCTTTGTGTAATGCTGCGCGTACTACCTTTCCGCCTTTAACTGGCTTAGCAGCGTATCCTTTTTCAGCTACCGGGGCACCGGCATACATATCAGCAATTCCCTTTGATGTACTAAAATAATAACCATTACCATAGTTTCCAGTACCTGGCTCGTATTTTCCGTTAATCATTTTCTCAGAAATATCTTCAGCAGTAGTCCCTGATTTCTCGTGAGGAATAATTCCTCTATGGATCTCAGTCCCACCAGCTTTAATCGCGTCATCGACAGAACCCTTTTGGGGTTGCCCATGGAATCCTTGCTGTGTAGCAATTCCAACCAGTGGCCGACTAACTGGATCATTAAAATCACCATAGTCGAATGGGCTTGATTTATTCAAATCTCTATCTGTATCGATTGCCCATTGTGTTTGGTCTGAACCACTAACCGGTGTACCATTCTTGGCTGCGAACTTACCCGCTTTATCGTGATTTGGATTAGCTCGCGCGAATACGAAAGGGTAAGAGCTATTGCCTGCACCTTCTGTGTTAATCACGTTTCCAGTGCCTAGATCAAAAACAGAATGCCGATCGAATTCTTTAGCTAATTGAATAGCATCTCTTTTATCCGAAGTCACCATAGAAACATCTAGCCATACATAGCCTGTATCTGGATCATGCCATGCACTCACAGTGTGTCCACTCTGGATTAATAGATCCTCGTTTTCCCTTACATACTCCCGAATTTCCTCGCGGTTCAAGCTACGAACCTGTCGAGATCGATCAGGATAAATAGCTACCAAGTAGCCTTCTTTCAAATCCTTACCTGTGTGAGGATCTACAGTGAACCCACCATTGGGTTCCTTTGTACGACGCGATAAATCATCGGCTTTTCTATTACTGATTTCGACTGGTCCTAATGGAACAATTGAACGACCTTCGTCATCTTCCTCGGGATCCAGAACAGGAACACCAGGAGATACAACATCCCAACTAATAGTTTCAAACCATTCTTTAAGGAGTGCCTTTTCTTCGGCGTCGGAGAATACTTTCGCTTCTATTGCTTTCACGACCAATTCCCCTCCTTATCCCAATTCGAGAATACCGTTGGATTGATGTATGAATTTAATGCCATTGATCGATCATTGCCTAGGTGGCCAGCAACTGTGCTTCCTACTTCCAATCTACTCTTTTGGAATTCCTGCTTTGTCTTAGGTACTGGCTTCTTTTTCACCTCATCCAAAGCAATCGTGTTTGCCTTCAATGTACGAAGATCCTTCAATAGGAATTCCTTAGGAATACCACCTTCATTGTTCATGTACCGGCGCACTCTGTCTTCATTGGTATTGAACAATGGTTCATCATCGCCCTTACCAATCTTGCGAGAACTCAATACATCAATTACTTGCTTATCCTTTGTGTGCAATACAATGTGGACACCATCTTTACCGGTGAAGTCCAATGTGGCTGAACCATCAGGATTTAGCTTGACATGCTTAGCTTTCAGGTTGGTTGCACCATGAGCCTGAGTATTGGCACCACGATTGGCATTTGACCCTGGTCTCATTCCCATTCTACGAATCAATGTCAGCGCACCGGCATCATCATTTGTCATCGCATCTCTATCGAGTGCAGAATCCAATTTATCTGTGTGCGTACTCAATGCTTTAATTCGTGTGAATTTTTTCTCAGCTTGCGCCTTTGTGTGCTCTTGTGAATACCATGCCTGTCGTCGACCCTTTGCATCCCTACCCTGAACCAGTAATGAAGAATGGTCTAGGTCGTCGGCAATTTGCACATCTGTCCACGCTGGAGGAATTGATCGACCAATCTTAGCCTTGAATTCTTCTTTACGTTCTGGAGTGGCAGCACTCATTCCTGGCTTAGCAGCAAATTGACCATTGGTCTTACTATGAACTGTATTAATTCTGCGTTCGAATTCATCGTCCATTTTCTGTAAAAGTGTGCGCTTAGCTTCCTCCTGCTTACGTAGCTTATCCTCTTCTTTGGTCCGAGGATCGGCAGTGCTAGCAACAGGTGCAGGGGCATCAACGGGAGCAGCGGCTTCCGCCATTTCCTTAGCTACATCACTAAAGAATTTATCGCCGTCAGCAGTTTTAGGCAATCCCAGCTTTTGACGAGATTCATTCTTAGTTGCGACATCTTTTTCATAAACTGTGGTCCAAATATCAACTTGCTCTTTGAATGTTCCCTTTAATAGCGCCTCGGGCTCAAGTTCAATAATTGTTCCTAAGTCCTGTCCGCCGGGCGCATACATTGTTAATGCATCTTGAATGCGAGCAATCCATGGACGATATGTGTGCTGAAGCATTGCCATGTTTTCTTCAGCTAAACCAGAACCCCATGAGGTTGACTTATTAGCAATTCCGACTCTGTGTGGTGGAACGCGGAACCATCTGGCGATTTCAATAGCTTGGAAATCACGTGACTCTAAGAACTGCGCGTCGTCGGGCGGGATGCTAATCATATGTAGCTTTGCGCCACCAGACATAATCGCTGGTCTATGCCAATTGTTCTTTCCCTTATGGAATCGTTCGAACGTACGAACAATATCCTTTGCCTTTGGTTCGTCTACATTGTTAGGAATTTCAAGCACGATCTTAGCTTGTGAGCCTTGACCGAAATATCGTGCGCCATACTCTTCTAATGTCAATCCTAATCCGATTGCCTCTCGGGCATATCGAATGACTGACATTCCTGTTGCCTCACCCGGAAGTGTCGGCCCTTGAATGTGGAAAATATCTGCACTCGTGAACCACGGGTCTTTTCCATTTAGTCTGTATCTACGGTAACCAGGCTTTTCTGGGTCCCATTCAGTGTGCACTTCATCTGGCTTTAAAACGGTTAATCCAACAATTACACCATCGGATTGTCTACGGATGAACTTCGCGTAACCATTACCCCATGCCAATGCCGAAACCAGCAATTGATTGAAAATGTCGAATCGACGAATTTCAGGGTGTGGCTTACGAATCCATTGTGGAACAGTAAGTGATGTACGTGATCCGTCTTCTGCCTCTGTATATGCTCTAGGTGGTAGTGATGCGACACCATCAGCGATCAAAGAAATAGCAGCGAATACAACACCGAACTTAAAGGAGTTGGCTTCATTTACATTGTTACCACTATTAGTCTGAGCACCGGCATCCTCATTACCGTATACGTTCCATGGCATGACTGCTCGCATTTCTGGCGTCAGTGCATCCCATTGATTCTTTGTTAACCCAACATCCGGGTCATATTCAAACTTTGGATTCGAGCGACGGGCTAGACCCAATTTACTCATCCATCCCATCTGTTCGCCTCCTTACCAATCATCGTCATTATTAGTACCATCATTCCCGAATAGTTCCGAATCAGAGAACGTGAAGATCTGTGCTTCTCTCTCATCCGGAAGTCCTACTAGGACAGTTAATGCAGTAACTAATGCCATGAGTCCGTCAATAGGTGCACGACTCTTTAGCTTGTCTGGCTTGATCTTACCTTCGGAATCCTGCTTATATAAGGCGTTCGATGCCATCCATCGCATCATCCCATTGTAATTACTGGTAAGCTGCCGGACACCCATAAGTCGTGTCAATTCCTGTGACCCAGGATTTAATCGAGTAGTAGTCTGAGGAACCGAAATGCAAAGCACATCAGTTTTCCCCTCTACTTGATTGATAATTGAAGGTGCCTGATGCTGATCGTATCCAATAGTTCTCAAATTATACTTTTCGATGTCAGACATAATATGGTCTGTAATCATCTGGTAATCGTGCGCGTCACCTTCGACAATAGTCAGCCATCCTGCGGCTTCCCATTCTAGGAATCGCTCACGCATTCTTCTATGTCTATTACTCAATGTCTTACGTGGAACCCAGAAGTGTGGCTTGACCATTGTCTTTTCCTTTGTCTGCCACACAACCACCCAAGCAGTCAAGTCCTGAGTGGACGCAAGGTCCAATCCTCCGACTGCTGGTATTCCTCGCAATTCTTCATCTGTGAATCCACCTGCTAATTGTTCGCTTTGATCCCAGACCATCATATCTAGCCAACGATTAGCGTCATTGCCCCATTGATTAAGTCGGAAAATACGGAAATTGGCTAATGCAGCAAAGTCACCCTTTTCCTTCGCAGTCTTCAGCTCATCACGGAGCTGTTCAATATTGAAGAATGTACCGAGTGCTGGATTTGCTTGCGGCCAAAGGGTTTCATCCTCATAATCCGCTTCCTCATCAACGAATGCAACAAAGCCGAATCGAGCCGGATCAACTTCCGGATCAAGAGCAGCTCTAATTGTGTGCTGATGTTCTGTATATGCAAACGATTCACGATCTGGACCAGCAGTAGTAATACCGATAATTAGCTGATTAGGTCGCGTACCGAAACCTTGTGCAAGTGAGTCCCACAAATCTCTATTGGGCTGAGCCAAAACCTCATCGATGAGAACCGCATAAGGGTTCGCACCTAGGTTTGACATAGCGTCCGCTGAAACTACTTGGTAAGTCGACATTGTAGGTCTATATAGGATTCTCTTTCGAGAGTCAATAATTTCCAAATCGCCTTTCTCTTTCATTTTGGAAAGTGAAGGCGAAAGATTAATCATATCTCTGGCTACGTTGAATACGGCAGATGCTTGGTTCTTATCTGAGGCAGCGCCAATGATTTCGGCTGACCATTCACCATCGTAAATCAGAAGATACAGCGCCAATGCGGCAATCAATTCTGATTTACCTTGCTTTCTACCCATCTCAATCCACGCGGTGTTATATTGACGAACCCATTTTCCCCAGAACTCCGAATACTTAACAGCACCGAATAGTGGAGCAATGATTCCTTCCAATTCCCATTTACCCGCGTCATTCTGGGTGGCGCTACCTTTTTGCCAATCTTCCAGAATGAATGGTTTACGTGCCCATGTTGATTTTGTATGTACTGTCATGCGTTCAATGAAATTGATAGCACGCTTGGCTCTTTTAGCCGAAAACTCTCCACCCGTTGGAAGGGTAGAGGTATGAATGATCGGCACTCTACCCTCCCTTTTAAGTTATTTGTACGAATGCAGTTTAATAACAGGATGAAATTCCCCGTCAGATGTTTCGTGTAATCCAAGCATCATTCCGATGCTAGACAGATCTTTGAAGTGAAATGTAGCTGCACAATCTCTACACCAATACCTGTGACACTTAATTTCATCGGCGAATTGTTTTGAAATAATCAGCTTGTGCTTTGTCATTTAACCTCATTTATAGTAAAATCATCAGAACCAAAACTAAAGCAACAACTCCCACAATAAGAGCAATTGTGGATCTGTCCACAGTAGACCTCCTCACTTGTAAGGATTAGTGTCGAGCATCTGTTGCAGGGCAACCAATCCAGCTTCCTTAGGATTCAGTGTTCCCCATGTATCATTATTTGAGCCAAACCAAATGGTAGCAACAAACTGGCCTCGTCCGGCCGTTTGCAATTCACCATTAAGTTTATTGATAGCCGCTGGCATTTGTGCCATGTATCCGGCCTGATTAGGAGTATAAGCAGCATTGGATCCGAATTCCGAAACAATGATTCCCTTGGATTTACCAATTGGCCCTAACGAATTGATCCAATCTTTGATTTCTCGGAATCTTGCCTCAGCGGTCCAATTACTGCTGTGATTGTACGTATTCATGTGCATGTAGTCCAATTTAGACATCAGCGTCTCGGGATGCGTGTTAATGAAGTTCTGTAATCCACTCCATTGTCCAGCATATCCCATCGATAATGTCACACCGGCTGGAAGTGGTGCAATTCCGTTTGGAGGATTGCGCAACCAGTTAGCCATATATTGAACCGCTGCCACTGCTCGAATATCAGATTGCTCTCTGGTGTAAGAGACACCGTTTTCTACGGTACCACCGTTAGCATTCGCTGTGTCCACTTCGGACTCAATCTGCACATTAATTCGCTTACCGGCTGGAATGGCTCGAAGCGATGCTAAAAGCCTATGTAGCAACCCGTCCAACAATCCGTCTGACATTTGCTTGTATCCATACGCTAATGCATTGTCCAATGTAATTCGATACCTCATATTTGGAGCCGGAACCGTATATGATCGACCTTCAACTGTGAAAGTCTGTGCATTAGTATTCGCAGCACCATAATGCTTAAATTCTGATACAAAATTCAACCAAACTCCACCAGCTACCATATCCGCTACCCATTGTTTTTGAAATCCCGGATACTGGCTACCATCAGCTAAAGAGCGATATTGTTGTATCGCAGTAATGTTAATGGGAGGAGTACGATTAGTCGTGTCTGGCCGAACATCTGCATTTCCTGAAAAATAAATACCACCAGCGACTTTAGTGTTCACAGTGTAATTGACAATAGTGCCAACACTATGCCCACTTGAATCAGTAACGGTAACTGTAATAGAAGACATTAGGCAACAGCCCGATAAACGGCAACCGCTCCATTGTCAGATTGCTTGGTCCACGTGCGATTACCATCGTCAGTAACAGTTACGGTTACCGGATCAGCGATATTAGCATTGATCACCACTGGCTCGCTGGAATTACCGGTCGAATCGGAAACTACAATAGTCACCTGTACGGTGTCATTATCCGTGTCTCCATATTGGACAGTCAAAAGCATCTGCTCACCAGGAGCGAAGCTACTCTTATTAAGTGCGGCACTTACTGTTGGATTTGCCATTATTCTCCATTCAAGTTGGTCCAGAGAGATTACGTGTCCGCCAACCGTAATCTCTCTGAAGTCTCATTCTTCTACCTTTTTGCAGGTATAAAAGAATCCAGTGAACCAACACCACATATAGCACCAGAAATTGCATTCATGTGGAGTATTGGCTATTTTCGCTTTAGCTCTGTCTTGCCTGAGTTTTCTCAGTTCCGCAACTTTTTGACACGGATCGGCCATCATTCTCTCCCGATTGTTCGGTTTCTTTTTCAACGATTTCAGCGCATATTGTGCATTCACCGTTACAGCAACCGCCCTCGGATTCAAATACTTCTATTTCATAGCCCGGATATTGTTTAGGTTCAGGAAGGCTAAAACTACTCATTTCTATACTCGATTCCTGGGCGGTCATTTGTGACTACGACTTTTTGTCTTAGTGACTGAATAATTCCTCCGCATGTCTTATGCTTGGAGCTACCATTAATACATCGATTGGTCACAATGTCATTAGGGTGTATTACGTGACAAGAACAAACATTAGATGGTTTCTGTGAAGTCATCTGGTTCATCGTCTCCCATCAATTCCTTTAATACATCGACATCATCGGTTGGAATACGAATTCTGCTTCTAGCGCTAGGCGACAGACCAAATTCGCTAACAAAACCTCTAATAGCGGTGCTGGCTTGTCCGAATGCAGCAATAGCAGGATTCCTTACTCGTCCTCGGTGCCCGATTACTGTCATTCCTTCGTCGCGAATAGAAAAACGCGCCTGAATCATCAATTCGATGTTCATACAATACGATTCGAATGCTGGCAAATCAGATGCACCTAGCATCTTCATTCGCACTAATTCGGGTCCGGTTCTATTCCATTCGCGTGTGCCGTACTCTCCCAAGTAATCGGGGGCGGGTGGCATTGTAAATAATAGTTTTTGTTGCACTCGCTCTGCTACAGGAGGGAGGGCTCTTTTACCCGGATTACCGCGTAATTCCTTGTCCTCAATAGACAGTGGTTTCGGTCCAGCCATAATTCACCTCCTTAAAGTATGAATGTGTCTCGCCACTCATTTAGTGCCTCTTTTCAGGTCGTTTGGCGTCCAATTCGAGTCTATGCAGGTCAGGGTGTATAATTATGCGGTCTAATTGGATATTATTAGCTGTAATTGCGGCGGTGCACGCCTCTGA
>Ga0193698_1000011_pt1 | contig 42020 bp, 74 predicted proteins | sample L3c1metaG_FD_165512 | JGI IMG/M metagenome (GOLD analysis project Ga0193698, IMG submission 165512) | Soil microbial communities from a riparian zone of the East river system, Colorado, United States - L3c1 | ecosystem: Environmental > Terrestrial > Soil > Riparian zone | place: USA: East River... | reverse complement strand
CGTTTGGAATACGACGAAGAAGGAAAATAAACGCCACCTCTTTTTACATATTTTCCTTCTTCGTCGTATTCCAAACGTCCATAGATATATGGTTTTTCATCCCTTGGCAATGCCGAAAGTTCCTGAAGTCTTAAGTCTATTTTTATCTTGCTGAAATAATTTGAAGCACTTGCCGCCATTAGTCCGTGCGCCTTTTTAAGAGGTAGCCTGCGCATAGCAAATACTCTTTGCTTGCTATCTTTAGCGTATTTATTGACTTCGGCATTTACGTATGCTTCGGCCTTATCTTTATTTATTTTCCCAAACTTTGTATACGCCGGGTCGCGGTGCTCTTCCGGGATGTCGGCTGAATGAATAGCTGAAATAAACCATTCATACAACCCGCTTGTAGTTCTTCCGTTCTTATCTCTTACATCGGGGTTACTGTCTCTTATTATTTTACAACCTTCTTTTACCGCATTAAGATAATCATCACTATCACCCATAGTTGAAAGTATGTCAACCTTTCCTTTAATGCCATATTCAACCACACACTTTTTATTAATGTCCAATGTTTCTTCTATAGATGCTGTAATCCATTTGAATGCCTCATCCATTATTATAAGCCTCTTTTTTGTTCCATCCATTGCCGCAGTAGTGGTAGGATATGGGCGTACCGTGCCTCCTAAAAAATCTTCTTCATCGTCAGAATAAACATCAATCCTATTGGAAATTAATTCAAGTCCGTTACGTGGCTTTTTAGAATTGGGGGAATAAAATTCTTCCCTCATATATTTTGGGCGTGAAAGATAAGTTTGAATCAGCGGGTACATTAATGTCTGAAGACATTTTTTATTTTCATTGCTTTGCAGCCCTACATGAGAATTTTCGTCTTCAAGCAATGTATATATTCCTTCTGATATTTCCTCTGACGAAACGCCGCCACGCCTGCATTTAAGAATAGCTTTCCCGTAACAATCAGTATCTTTTCTTACCAAATCCCTGAAATAAAAATCAAACCGTTGTTGCTCTAAATATACCGGGTAGCCGAAATCAAATTTATTAAGCACCATGAAATCCCAGTGCATCCCTGTTATCCATACCGGTTCCCCATCAATGAACATCCAATGGCCATTTGCCCACTTATCCCTTAGTCCTGAAACATATTCAATCTTTTTCTTTTCAGGCATTTTATCCACGTTCCGGATTATTTCAGGTCTACGCCATATCTGATCTTTTCTTTTTAAGTCATACCCTTCAATAAGTTTTTCATCCCCCGGCATTGGGGGCAGTTCATACTTGTATTGAACCCCGTCACCGATAAGAATAATATTTGAATTTGATGAAGCCACTAAGGAAGTATATATTTTCTAAAAAGTTCTGATACCGCAGATTTACCAAGATACGTTATCTTATATGTTGTTTTTTTTGCTGCCCCAAATCTATTTATATACCCAAGCATCACTAATTTTCTAAAAGCTCTCAATATTAATATCTTGCTTGAATTTGTAGCATCAATAAAAGCCTGCTTGTAAATATACGAACCGTTTTTTTCTTTATCGTCGGCAAGGTATAAAAGGACGTACAAGTCTGGCATCGTCATTTGCTCGCGATGAATTATTTTTTTCTTGTTGGATTCATATTTTGCGAACATACTGCACACGTAGGCAAACTCAACTTCTTTTTCTGACATTTTTGGCGCACTTGTTCCTTTCAATTTTAGGGCATAATTCATTGCCCCGGAAAGAGAGACCCCGTTCATCTGATTGTACCAGTCAGCGACATCTTTCCCTATCAATATAAGATTGCCGTGGCTTAGATATTTTTCGGCTTGTGCCAGATCATATCTTCTGGCATTTTGCTTCCTTTTAAATTTCTCCAATTCAGCCACGCCCACCCCATTATCCACATCCTCTACCTGAAGAAAGAAGTTGCTCATTCCTGATTGGGTAAGGACATATATTTGCTCCAAAAAAGATATTGGCTTTTTGGTCAATTTACCCTCTTTATTAAAGAGCCTAAATAATATTTCTGAAGGCAATTTTTCTCTTTGGGCCGGAGTCATTTGAGCTACCTTGTAGTCGAAAAATCGTCTCAAATTCTCTATCTGAATATCAAATTTCAATGCCAAATGTTGGATATTTTATTATACCGATTTGTTTACGCAGTAAATTTAGCCTCATTAGTTTGAATACTCACAATAAAGATATTATTTATCACGAATCATTGGGCTTAATCAGGATTTAATAGTTCCCCAAATCGACTAATTGTCCACCACCTGAAACTCCCACACTTTTACCAAGCACCCACAATCATTTTCTCCGGCTATTTTAATGCGCCCGCAATCGCATGGTACACCCCAAAGTTCCGGGTGCTGTGGTTCATGCTTATTGGGATCTAAAAGATCGACCATTCTGCGTCCTCCCCAAACATGTTCAGTGCTGCATGGTATTATTTCTTCACTCATAGTTTATTAAGTTTTTTTGTGTGCATAGAATAGGTAACGTTCATCAATACCCCCCAGTCTCTTTGGCAACGGTCAATATCGCTATAACTTGGCCTTTGGGTAGCTATCATTGGGTAGCTGGCGAATGAGTGTCCGGCAGGCTGTAAACGCTGCATTAAAAGAATATCGAACGGTATCACTTCCCCTTTTTCCAGTTCGGTTAAAACCAACTCCATTCCAGTCTTACTCCATAAAATAGAATGAGTGCTATATGCCGCACTTATCTTTAGTAAGTTTTCTGAATATCTGGATGGTTGAGCAATCAAATTTAACCCCAAATAAAGACAGTGATAATCTTCTGGTAACTGAGGAACTACTTTATTTAAAAAAGGTGTTGGGTTAATTACAAAACTATTATCATCTTCCAGTACAAGAACATTTGAATACCCATTTGCCAAACAATGATTGAAAAGAGTTTTTATAGAAAGAAGTAATCCCACAATTCCATTTTCATGCCCGGTTGCCCACCATATTTCATACTCAAAATTATATCTATCAAGCTCTTCTTTTAACAAAGCCCTTCTATCTTCTCTTCCCGGCAGCGATATTACAAAAACCTTATCCATCAAAGACCTGTCTTTTCTTTAACTAAGTTAATAAAAGCATTTATCCTTTCTTCGTGCCTGTTTGTTCCATTCCAATTACTGGCATTCACGCAATGGTAAAACATTTCGTCATTTATCGCTGTAAAATATCCATATTCATTGCTGACGAAATTGGGGTTCTGGTGATAGGCTTCATTAAAGAAAACACAGTTATCTATTCCGTATTTTTCAACCACTTTATAGAGCATCCCACCGGTATCAAGCCCTAGTTCGTGACTATAGGAAAAATCAATTAACTCCCGGTCAATGGCATTTGCGTTAAAGAGACAGCAGCCGGGCCAGAAATATTTTTTCTTTGCCCCCTGACCGATACCAGCCATTACTTTTCCACCTTCCAACATTCGAATGACAGAGAAATTTCTTACTGGAATTAAATCATGATCCAAATAAATATAGTAGTCGTAATCATTTTTTATTCTTTGATAAGACAGATTGGCCGCGAAGCTATGTGAGTCCGATCCATTCTGCGAACTTGAAAATGTCTTGGTGTACCTGATTCCCAATTTATCTGCATGATACCTTATCTGTTCGGCCATCACCAAATTGCTGCTATTGTCAAATATTTCAATAACGAAATCGTCTGTCAGGAACTTTTTAATTGCAGCCATTTGCAATAAAAATATTTCTGCTGACAAATTATACGTTATAACTATAACACCTACTGTCATTTCTTTATGAATTTAAATATTCCGAACGTGTAAGAAATATTTTTAAATGGACTGCAATATCTGTCATTAATAACCATATCCTCAACCCCCCAATCAGTTTCTCCTGTAATTGACAATCCGTTATTCCTAAATGCTTCTATCAATCCAAGAAAATCTTTTGTATCAAGTATGTTCCATTTCAACCCATACAAAGTAAGCCCTTCCGTATTTACCTTTTCAGGCCAAAAGTCGAATGATATGAATAAATTTCCATTCGGAGTTAAAAGTCTTGAACATTCTTTAGCCAGTAAATTAAAATCAACTTCATGCTCGATTACTGAAGCTGATACTATTGTATCAAACGATCCATCTTCAAATGGAGTACGCATAAGGTCTCCTTGAAAATATTCTACACCTTCAGCCTTATTATCTCCGGTTACTTCTGCCAAATCAATCCCAACCTTTCTTCCTTTAATTCCTTTTATAACTGCATTATGAAGTACAAAACTCCCATCGGCCCCTAGGTCAATTAAATTTCCATCGCCAATAGCTTCTGTAATAAGCCTCAACTCAAAATCTTTACAACTGATCGGATGGCTTACGTAATTATTTTCTTTTAGCCATTTTGTTGACTCATGTATTTGGCCGATACTTTTAAGAAATTCATTCATTGTTTAATAGTGTTATAAGTTTTAAATAATACTGTGTCTTTGCCTGTTCAAACATTTTATCGTCTGCTGTTACTAATCCAAATCTTCCGTTTGCTATAGCCTTGGTAGAACAAATCACACTCCCGGCGAATTGAAGCATTGGCGGAGATTTAATCCCCCATGCAGACGATGCTACAGATATGCCACTACTTACTGAAATCATTGCGTTACATTGTTCAGCTATCAACGCACATTGTCTTACCGTAAACTTACCACAAAAGAAAACATCGTTTTGATTAACTAGCCAATCGGGGAATACTTCATTACCACGTAAAAATTTATGTGATGCGAAAATAAATTTACAACCAGGCCACTGCTCTCTCGTAATATCAATAGTTCTTTTTATCATCTCTTCAGATAGCCTTGATTGTCCCGACCCAGCGAAAGTTTCACAAAACAAAACTTTACTCCCTTTAAAGGATTCCATGTACTGATTGGTAACTTCCCTTTCCTCATTTGAAAACAATAAGCACGGGTGCCATTCATAATTATCGGGAACGCCAAATACTTTTTTTGAAACTTCGCTATACTCCAATCCATGTCTTTTTGTAACGGGAACCTGATGGGGAGCCGGGAAATACCCAAAGTCTATATCTGAGAGAGACGGAAAATTATTCTTGAATTCAAGGTTTAAATGATTGTTAGCGTCAACCAATGGCAACCAATCTTCCCAAATTGGCTTATCTGTTCCTTCTATTTTTTTGTTTTCGTCAATTACCATTTGGGGATAGCCAAAGCCTCTTGGGAATATTCTTACTTCAATATCTTGAAACTTAAATAAGTCAACATTTGCTTCATCTGAATACCATACAATTTTAGCGTCCCCCCAAAGTTCTTCCCGATACCTCATCACAGATAGTGCTTCCAAAATATCACCTTGTTGCCCGTGCAAAAATATAGAAATTGTTTTCATTGTATTTTACTTTATGTTATTCTATAGTATCTACTATTGACCCGCCATTTACTATGCAGTAGACAGAACTAGCAACGAGTCCGGCAAACCATATAATACCTAGCAGCATTGAATTAAAATGCATTGCTATAGCAGGTAGTCCAAAGAACCAAAACAAACAAAATAACAACCAAAGAGTAAATAAGATTGCTTTTTTCATAATATTTAATTTTTACTTTTTTAATTCTTCAATTATGTTATTCAATGCGGGAGATGCCGCAGATGCAGTTTTAGTGGTTCCATTCCATACTGTTCTGTCAAAATTATTTGGTTTTACTTCTGCCAACATTTCATTTAATAGTTCATCCGTAAAGCCTTCCTGTATTCTCCTGTAGTAGTCTTGGTATTTTTGTGGCATCAAACTCATGACCCCAATGGATTCCCTAGCTGAGCAGAAGTGGAACACAACCGATTCGATCACGCGACCAAAAGATCCCCCTTGCTCTGCCGTGTTAATCATCCCGGTTATGGCGAATCCCAATTTATCGTGTTCCCTGTATTTATCTCCCCAATGAAATGCCACTACATCATCATCTGTTCCCCTGGCATGATAATCATGGGACGCCCACTGCGCCCAGTCGTTACTTTTAAATGTCATGTCCGTTTTTTCTCTTTCATGAAATCTTGTAAATCCGGCTTCCATTGACATTTCTTTGTACGTTTCGGTTCTTGCTACGTTGAAACATTGAGACATTGCAAAGAATTTATCTGGCGGATAGATTGACTGTATTCCATCGCAAAAGAATTGGTGTTGACCAACGAATGAAAGTCCAAATTCTTCTATTAATTTAATTGAAAGGTAGAGCCAATTTTTATGAATCGGGAAGGCGTCAACATGGATTTGACACACATATTCTGAATCAATATTTATATTCCGCATTACGTAGTCTATTCCATACCCGCTATAAAGTGGCTTCGTATTAACTATAGTTATTTTATCCTGTGGATCAAAGTTTGCGTCCCCAAGATCAATATACCCTAAAGGACTTTGATCTACGATACATATATGCTGAATTATGTCTGGATGACGATGTTTGATAATCTGCCTAAGACACGCCTTTAGGAATTCTGGTGACTTAAAATGCGATATAATAATAGTGCAAGATGTCATTATCTTCTTTTAAATAGCCAGAGACTCTGGTGAATGTGCATTGATTCTAAGATTCTTGAATATTCCGGCAATGGATGAAATGTAGGATTTGTTGTTTCGATAGCTACTTTCGAGTTGCCCGTCATTGCCCTTCCCGCTATATCTACATCGTAAGCCAAATCAGTGAAAAATCTAAATACCGTACTTACTCCTTCATATCTTTCGGGACTGTACTGCTCCGAATAAAAAGTCGCAGTATCTTCTATAAAATACATTCCCCCTTCGGCAATCTTTGGGAATAGGTATTGGAATGATTCTATTGTCAAAGAACCAACATGGCTACAATCTTCCACCAATACATTTACTTCGCCTATGGCATCTAATACTTTATCCAAAAACTCTGTGTCAACCTGGCTCCCTATAAATATTCCTTCCCCAGCGCAATCAGGATTGTTGTCGATCCCATAAACCTTTGCATTGGGGAAGTATTCACGCCACATTTTAATACTGGCACCCCCTGCAACTCCAAGTTCTAACAATGTAAATTCTTTGTCTCGCCACGACTCAAGGTATTTTTCATAGTTACCAAGATAGCAGTGGGTCATACTGCTTTTGTCTGTTTTATGCTTTAACCCTATTTCGTCCAATGATAATTTCATAAATACGTTTCTTGTATGTTATCAATAATAATTAATCTTGGGCATGGCACAATGAACTGTCCTCCATTTTTAAGATACTCGCTTTCTCTTTCTTTAAATTCTTTTACAAAATGCCATGGCAGTATAATAAGGTAGTCTGGATTTGCCTTACGCATATCACGTTCAGAATAAATTTTAATATTTGTTCCGATTGTGCGAAGGCCCCATTTGTCAATGTTTCTTTCTGCTATGCCGTCTATAAGAGTATTGTCTAATCCAAAATATTGAAGCAGCGTGTTTCCTTTGCTACTGGCCCCATACCCCCATATCTTTTTGCCTTTCTGTTTTTCCGATCTTATAAAGTCTACTACTTTTGTTTTTAATTTCTCAATTCTTTTAAAGAAAGTTTTCCATGTGCTTGCAAAAAGAATCCCGGAGTTAATTTCATTTGCGACCAGACTGTCTATCCTGAATTGACATACATCACGGTATGGCTGTGTTCCAAATTTAGAATAATTTGACCCGTATTTCATTATATACAATCTCATCGACCCGCCATTAACATCATTTAATTGACAATCCATCACGTTGAAATCATTGTCTCTTAATAATCCTGTCAAATTAATCAACCCGTAGTACGCCCAATGTTCATGCAGGATATTATCAAAAGCATTTTGGTAAAGCATTAAACCAGAATAAGAGATTTGCATTACCCACAACCCATCGTCTTCCAATACGTCATGCACATCCTTTATAAATTGTGCAGGGTTTTCAAGATCATAAAAAACTGCAATACTGGTAAACACTTTTATTTTCTGATTACCAAATAAACTTTTTTTAAAAACATCTGCCGAAAAATAATCTTGTATTATTAAATCAGAATGCTTTTCAGCCTCTTGCTTAAAGGAGTCTTCCGCAGGATCAATCCCAATGCGTATAAAACTTTCCGGGATGAATGAAAGCAAACTCCCATCATTACATGCCACATCGCACCATATTGAATTTTCTTCAAACTTCATTAATGGCAATATAGAATCAACTATGTTTTTTAGCTCATTGCGCATGGAAATATTTATCCCGCTGCGATACCAGTAGCGCCCCCACATTGCTTCTTTGGGAGCCGTTTTTTCAAGATGAACAAACCCATTATCCTCCATAATCAACTTTAATTCTACTGGCTCACAGCGCGGCTGTTCGTCCGGTTTCAAAAAATCGCTTGGATAGAGTTTGCCCAAAGAAAATAATTCGATACTCATTTGCCGTACATTTTAGTTTCCCCTTGCTTGTATAATTTTTGTTGCTTGCCTTCTGCTATTTCATTTAATCTTTCGTCGATTTCTTGAATGAGGTCATTGCGTTGTTGGTTGACGATGTTACTTATCTTGGTAGCATTCGCCAGTTCTTTATCCGTCACTCCTTTTTTTCTTTTAATATCTTCAGTTGCCCAAAGACGGCAATTAGTAATTGTGAGTTTATCAATAAGGCTTCCGATTGTTTCCATTACTTTTTATTTAAATCTTCCAAAAAATAACTGTAAGCTCTTTTCAATCCTTCTGACAACGAAATCTTATGCTTCCATCCCATATTTTTTAATCTTGAAGCATCCATTAATTTTCTTAAAGTACCATCAGGTTTAGTGTCATCAAAAAGTATTTCCCCCTTAAAGCCGACCACTTCTTTTATCATGTTTGCTAGTTGGCGTATAGTTGCTTCTTCCCCGGTTCCTGCATTGACAAATAATTTTTCATCGTAGTTATTCATTAGGAAGATGCAGGCGTCTGCAAGATCATCGGTATACATAAATTCACGGAAGGGGGAACCAGTGCCCCACACCGTTACATTTGTGGAATCATTAATTTTTCCTTCGTGAAATCTTCTTATTAAAGTAGGAATGACATGAGTGCTGTCTGTCCCGTATCTATCTCCCTGACCATACAAATTTGGCGGCATGATGCTGATAAAATTGCAGCCATATTGATCTCTATAGGCTTCACAAAGTTTTATTCCCGCAATCTTAGCTATAGCGTATGGTTCGTTTGTTGGTTCCAGATAGCCTGATAATAAATCTTCTTCTACTAACGGTTTTGTGTACTCTTTCGGGAAGATGCACGAACTCCCAAGCAGCAATAGTTTTTTTACATTATTCTCGTATGCAGCATTAATCACATTACATTCAATCATCAAATTATCGTAAATGAATTCAGCTCTTAATGAATCGTTGGCTAAAATTCCACCCACTTTTGCCGCCGCTAAAAAAATATACTCTGGCCTATTCATTTTAAGTAAAACTTCTACACTTAGTTTACTTTTTAAATTAGCGTCTCTCCGAGTGCATTCTATAATGTTACTATATCCATCTTCTTTTAGCTGCCTAACAATTGCACCACCAACCATGCCGCCAGCACCGAGTACCATTATAGTTGAATCTTTTTCCATTATCTTATTTTATTACATTCAAGTTTGCAAATTCTCCATGATATTTTATAGCCGCTTCATTATATGCTTTGGCAGCTTCTTTTTCAGTTTTAAATCTACCCAAATAGATTGATTTATAATTAACCCATATACCAGCAATCCATGCAGGACAGTAATAATATTTAACCTCACCAGTCTTCTTTGATTTATATTTAAGAGTGGAATTAAAATAGGTTACTCCCAAGTATTTCGATATAGACCCTTTCGCACTTGTAGCATTACAACAATTTTCCCGTGTAGTACATATTATTAAATTTTCTTTTTGATTATTGAGCGGATTATGGTCTCGGTGATCAATTAGTATTTTTGGATCAGCTATGTTCATTACAATTCTGTGCATATAAATAAATCCACACTCTTTCGTTTTATTTTTAATTGCCCGATACTTTTGTGTGTTCCTACCAGTTTTATTTACAAACCAAGTAAAGCGATTTAACCGTTCGTAATCGTCATCGTCTACTAAAGCAGATTTACATTTAGTTAATTTTATAGTTTTCATTCCCGAATAGTTTTATGATCCTTATCTAATGCTATTATTTTTGGAATAAAATGATTTATTTTCCATATAATCTGTAATTGATGACTCTGAACCATACAATACCGACTATCCAATATTTTAAATGATTTTAATTCTGATAATAATTTGTTCCAGTGTCCCTCATCATTCCATTCTGCCCTTACAAAATTTTGCTCATCGTCTTCAATTTCTCTTTTAAGCCGTTTCATAATTGGATAATAATACTCATAACGCCCTCCCTGTGTGCCTCCACAAAAATACTGTTCTCTATTCTCTGGATATGTGTAAGCATTTGATCTTTTGTCATTACACCAACTTCCGCCGCCAACCATGCTGAAGCCGGGATGCAAAACAGCTACTATGTTGCCAAATATTTCTTCGTCTATTTCGCTTACTATGAGATAATCAATATCAAGATAATAGATATAATCGCATTTATATTCTTTTGATGTCATGATGTGGTATCTCATCAACGTAGCTTCCGGGAAACGATAAGACGGTATAAGTTCTTTTACTATACTAACTCTTTCATCTTCAAAACATTCCAACGATATATTATCTGTAAACAATGTTATCTCAATTGAGTGTCTTATAAGAAAAAATCTCTTAATGCTTTCAATTAGTGGGACTACAAAAATAGTGTACTTGTTTGTAGCAATTAGGCAAATCTCTATTTGTTGTCGCTCCTGCATACTGCGTTTTGATGGATTCTATGATACAATAAATTTTCAGGTCTTATAATTATTTTGCTTCCAGATTTCAATGCCCGTATCCATAGCTTCATATCTTCAAAAGGTATTTCATCTGGATTATACCTATTCGTTAGCCAGAACTTGCGATTGTAGCAAATTGCTGGGTGCGCAACCGGGTTATGCCCGTTATTCAGTTCTTTAACAATATCCAATTGGTGAAACTGATGATACTTTATTATTTTATCGTCACTCACGAGGCAAAAATTAGATGTTGCCAAATCATACCCGTCTTTCATACTTTCCAATATTTTTTCACACCAAGAAACATTGTACCAATCGTCCAAATTTGAATTCAGCACATAGTCGTACCCGTTACTAAAACATTTATCAAGCAGGTAATTTAAAGCATGAACAAATGTTGGATAAGGAAATGATTCAAAATAAGAGTGTTCAAATATTCTTTCGTTTGTGCCGCCGTAATTGTGTTCAAATATCTCAAATCCTTGAAAAGTTTGATCCTGGATAGAATCACGGTATTTATCTACCCATGCTTTCGGGTAAATTGAAGCGGCATTTTTATGGTAACACAAAAGAGCGACTCTGCTCATAGGATGATTGAATTAGGAATATAGAGATCGGATGTTATATGATTAACTGATTCGCCAAACCATGCCAATGGAGATATTATTACCTTATCTGGATTAGGATTGATATAAGCACCCCACAAACTTAGCGTTGAATTAGCTGTGATATTACTGGAACAACTTGCCATTAATCTCAGGTCTTCCAAAGCACTTTTCCCCTCAGAGTACTCGAACTCTATATCTTTCGCCCAATAGAACGATTCTATTACTTCTTTTATTTCCGGAATATCATCACTAAAAATTAGAAATTTTTTATACCCCTTAAACCACATATTACCTATTGCCACCCCGATGTATTCTCTTGAGATGATTGGATGAACGTCTGGGTGATTCTTGTAATCAGTAGAACGGTAATGAAGAGAACATACGTCTGGGATAGTTACTATGTTATCAAACCCTAATGCTTTCAATATTTGTTCTTTATATCCATTAAGGTATTTAAAGCTTTGGAAATAACCACTAAGGATAAGGTTTTCATTTTGTTTTACCGGTATTTCTTGATAATGAAAAAATGGTTCGTTATATACTGATGGATCTACTAGTTTTTCATTGCAATATTTAATGCCTGGGAAGAAATAAATGCTTTGACCTGGGGATAGCGGATAGTGTGGATTGATGACTTTTGTTGGAATGCAATATTGTAAATCATGCTTCAATGCCAGTCCAATAACAGCAGATATTTCAAAAAGTTGGTTCCCCAACCCCCCCTGAATAGTAATAGAAAGCATTTATAATGTTATTATTTTAGAGTGAGTTTTACCGGATATTTTACAGGCTAATTCGCCATACACAAAATTTAATTCACTTAGCAATTCTTCCATTGTAGCCTCTTCTGTTTTTCCTAATCTGGATAGTCCGGTTAATGCAATACCAATACCAATTCCCATAAATTGTCCACGATAAAAATCTAATGACTGATCGTTATTCCAGCAATCTGGTGGCGTAACACCTTCCATTGATTTTTTGAATTCACTTGCTACTTGCTCAATGTATTTTGAACCTGCAATAGTGTCTAGCTTTACTTGTTTGGGATTGCTCATTTTAATGAATTAAGGTAATCCTGGAAAGATTTAAATTTTGCATAGTATTGAATAACCTCAGAACTTCCATCATTTTTTTCAGTAAAAATATTCAACGTTTTATCATTCCCCATTCTTGCTTGTGCCCAACATTCTTCCATATCTCGTATGGTGTATTTTTTATCGGCAGGATATTGGACATAGGCTCTTTCTTCTACTGATTCAAAATCTTTTGATTCTTTCCCCTTATGCCCATAGACTCTAATACTTCCATCTTCGTTCTTTTTTATAAGTCCTTCCTTTTGCAATAATTCATAAGCACTTTGAATCTTTGCATCTTTAACTTTCATGAAATATTTTATATTGTCTTTTAGCCATTTCCCAGAAACAAGTATTATTTCATGCCCTACATCATTGGGGATTTGCCATTTCCCGTCCTTTTCGCTAAACGGGATAACCATACCTCTTGTTATCCAAAACAATTCCGACTTGAACTCTTTGATAACAACAAAGGGCTCTGGTTTTTCATAAAGTACGAACCAATTTATATTGTTTTCAACAATTTCTTTCGGTAAGTATTCCCATCCAGCAATAGCTTTATGTAAATGATCGTCGCTGCACCTATATGCCTCCCTATTGGTATCATATATATATTTTGCGCCAGCTTTTACATGCGCCATATCTTTTAAAAGTACATATACATCACTCATGGTTACTCAGTTTTAAATAGTCTGCCATTACTTTTATTCTGTCTTGCCAGCGATGGTTCAATCTTACTTCGGTGCAGCCAAGTTGAGCAATGCTATTTCTTTCAAAATCATTAGATAAATAAAAGTCAATAAGATTCTTTAACTCAAATAAATTATTGAACCAGTCGATATGAATTTCACGTTCAAATGTTTTTTCAACCCCGGGGGAATACGGACTTAAAAAAAACGCTCCGGCTCCCATTGCTCTCCACAAACGATCACTACTATAATTCTCTCTCAAGAAATTATTATGGCCCACTACTATTTTTGCGGATCGGTACAACTCCAATTCCTCGTATTCATTGACGTACTTACTAACCTCCTGACCCATTCCTATACTTAAAAATTTATCGCCATAATTTTCTTTTAAGAAGGCTATCATGTCCTGCCTGTTTTGGGCCAATGGGAAATCAACATTTGAATTGGAATAATTTCCTCCTAAAAATATTATCTCATGGGAATAAGCCGATATTTCACGTGGAGGGCTATGATTATCAGCAGGTTTATAAAAATCGTAGTTACAAGATGAATGTAGGGAGATTGTATTATTAATCCCTTCTTTGGCACATTCTCTTACATCTTCTTCATTTGAAAAACAGGTTAGTGAAATAAGAGGGGCTACTTCTTTGTACCAATCAATTTCAGCACGGCAATCAAAAGTAAGATTTACTACCGGCGCTATGTCATTTAATGCAGCAAATGTCAATGGTAACATTGCCTCTGGGTTCTGGATATGACAAATAATAAATTCAGGGGAACAGAAAGATGCTTTTGCCAATACCCTATCCCTGAGACCCCCTATTCCTTCGTTCATTTTTATACGCTGCCAATCCAGAAATTCAGGTCGGTATCCCAATGCTTCGATCCCCTTCAAAATCCCTCTGCTTGAATACGTTGGAGCATTAATACCAATAAGAAGCACGGTTGGCCTTACGTCTATTTCATCATCATCACTTGGAACCATTTTAGTAGTAAATGGCAGTCTTTCTTTGATTTTATTTTCGTCTCTATTGAGCATCTGTGGTATTGTTTTTTATTACCTTATTTTGTGTTTTTTCAAATATTCGTCAATAGCCTTTGCCGCAACATAGCTAAGGCTCCTATCCAATTTCTCTGCTAGCTTCGTAAGCCGTTCCTTTATGTCACTTCCTTTTGGAGGACGCACGAAAATTACTCTATTATCATTATTCATACACGCAAATATAACTACATACTTTCCAGAATTCAAAAATAATTGGAAAATAAATTTTGCAGTCTCAATATTTGTTTAGATGTTTGCATACATCTTCATACAAAAAATAATTTAAAATGAGTATCTTAACTTGGCTATTCGGCAAAAAGAAAAAGGAGTCCCCAACGGAAGAAGCGATACAGAAAATAAATCCGTCATTCCCGCACAGAAATTATAACCACAGTCTAACAATGCCAGAAAAAGAAAGTGAATGGGAGCGACAGAGACGAAAAAGAAGAGAGGAAGAAGATATTAGTTCTTACGGGAACCCGCTTAATCCGTTGTCGCCATTGTATAACTCTGATTCTGGGTATTCTTCTACTCCCGATCAACCATCTAATGATTTTGGTGGATTTGGAGGTGGGGATGGCGGTGGAGCTGGTTCTTCTGGAAGTTGGGGAAGTGATAGCTCTTCTTCAGGTAGTGATTCATCTTCTTATGATTCTGGTAGTAGTTCTGATTCCGGCAGTTCTGATGGTGGCGGAAGTAGTAGTTCAGATTAACCACGTTCTTAAATACAAATAACCATGAATGATAAAAAAGAAAAATTACATTGGTCAGTATGGGCGTCAGTAATCTATCTTTTATTAATGAACCCGCTTTATTGGTTTCTTCATTGGTATTTACATTTATTTTAAATACAAAATAACCATGAGTGAAGATAAATTTGATTGGCGTGAATGGATTAGAGACATTATAATGACCTTATATTATTGTTTCCTGTTTTCATGTGCGGCTTATTCTGTACTCCCCCTCATATAACAAGTGCGTTAGCGTTGGGTTAGTGCTGGCCATATTTTTTAATAAGTTATGCGGTATTGATGAACAATTAAACAAACGACCATGAGTAAAGAACAAGATGAATTTCCGTGGAATTGGTCAGATGAATTAGTAAAAGAGTTTTACAAAAAGTGGCACGGGAACATACACTTCAACCAAGTCATTAACGATTTGCTCCCAAAAGCTATCGAAGAATTTAAAATATCCAAACAGCCTAAGAGTATTGAATGGGAGATTGAATGTATTCAAATTAATAATGAAAACTACTGGAAACAGCCTAGTGGCTCATATAAATCAAAGTTAGTTGATACTGGGAGTTCGGCTGAGTTTCTATTAGCGTCAAGAGGTAAAATTATTCAAGTAAAGAGGCTGGCAGACGGAGAAGTATTTAGCGTAGGGGACGAAGTGGTAAATCAAAAAAGTAGAATTGGTGGACAAATGCAATTTAAGATCGGTCATTTTCATTTGCATTCGGGAAACATAATTTCCGCCTATGATTTTGACCCCGCCTTCGGGATTAACTTTCTTTCCCTCTCCCACGCATCAAAGCCAGTAAGGGAAGTACTGTTTACTAGTTTTGATGGAGTTAAGATTTTTCCCGGAGATGATTTTTTTATCACTGATCTTAGTAACGGCAATTTAACTTCAATTACCGCAGGGGAAAAAGACAGAGGATATTGGAAACACGCAAAATTATTCAGTACAAAAGAAAAAGCAGAAGAATACATATTAATCAATAAGCCAATTTTCTCCTTAAAGGATATTATGGGCATATGGTCAACTGGAAGAAGTTATGTTGGCGTAGATTGGTTAATAGAAAAACTAACAATGCAAGCAAAAGAAAAGATAAAGGGGTAAAACAAATGAAAACAGTCACTAAAAAGAAGTCTATAAAAATAACTCCGTCTCAGCTATTCCATATCAAAGAAGCTGCTGACGTTATCAGCGCAATGATTGGCGTGGGAAGTGATTTTGATCCGATGGCAAAGAAAATAGTTAAATCTATAGACAGATTCTTAAAGATGAATAATTTTGAACCGAGAGAATACAAATAAGTCATTGGCAGCTATGAAATTTAATTCAACGATAATAACCAAAAAGAAAAAGCTATCCTGCGGGTGCTTTGATTACAATTTCAGTAAAGGAAGATGTAAAATGCACGCTACAGTAGAAGATACCCAAAAAAGAATGGAGGCTTATAATGACGGAGTTATTCAGGAAGATGATTTGAGCGATCTTATTGCAGATGCAGATGCTATTTTTTCTCAATGGGTACGGCGTTCAGCAGCAGATAAAGACGGCATTATAAAATGTTTCATTTGCGGTAAACGAGTACATTGGAAGAAAGCAGAAAATATGCACTATATCAAACGTGGTGCCAGCCTATTCCTTCGATTTGATCCACGCAATAATAAAGCCGGGTGCCATGAATGTAACAGTTTAAAATCAGGCAACTACATTGAGTACGCGAAGAAACTAGAGGTCGCATCCCCCGGCATAACTGAGATATTATTTGAGGAAGGAAATTTAGTTATAAAGCCCACAAGAGGGGAGATAAGAAATATTATTGCTGAGTATTCGGGAAAGTTAAAATTATTGAAATGAGTAACCGCTTAAATCAGGAAAGAGAAAAAGAACTACAGCCAAAGCGAATGCAAACAGCGAAGGCGGCTTTACTCAATATTGGTTTTCTGGTAATCTACGAAGATGAAACAAGAATTGAATTTTATCACAATAACGAGGTAGTGAGATACTACCCATATTCAGGATGGCATACCGGCAAGTCAATTAAGGATGGCAGAGGACTTCAACATCTTTTAAAACAACTTATATGACAGAAGAAGCCTTAATTGAAATACTCCAAAAACATGACTCAGTATTATCTGGCCCCATGTTAATAAAGGATATTATATCAGCTATGAGAGAGGCAGTCCAACGTGGCATTGACGAATATGTGGCTACTCAAAAAGGACACGTATTTGATATTTGGGAAATAGAACAAAGAAGAAAACTTTTGGAGGCAGTAGAGAAAGGGAGTATTGAGTTTTATAATTGGCAAAAGAATAACCCAGCAGTAATGAGCAAGTTTAAATACTTTACAACAGATCAATTATACAACGAATATTTAAAAACTTTATAATGAATTTACAGGAAGCGCTTGAAGACGATTTATGGGTGTCACATAAAATTGGCGATACTTATTGCATGGACGATAAACCAGACTATTGGGAGATTGCTTACTATCCGATATTTGAAAATGGCAAGACGGGAGAAGTTTACGGCGAACCAAGAGCATTAATTGAGAGGCCAATGAAAGGTGGAACTGATTTTCGGGAAGTCCCATTACGTTATCTTATTAGAACCGTCCAAGAACCCCCAGACCCAGAAACCATAGTAACAAAAGAACAGATAAGGGATAGGATGATTGAAGCTAAAAAATTAAAATAAATGGAGCCATTAAAATCAAAAGAATTTAAATGCGCTATGTGCGGCGACATATTTGAAGAAGCATGGACTGAGGGAGAATGTAATGAAGAGTACATGAAAAACTTCGGCAAAGCCCCGTCTGAAAAAGATTCATCAATAGTTTGCGATGATTGCTATAATAAAATAATGCTTCAAATAAAAAATTAAAAATGTTCCACAACTTCCCCCGCCAAGGCAAGATAATATCGGTTATACTAATCATTGTAATTGGATATTTTATTTATATTGAATGGTCAAGAAGTCCCTATAACCGTACCAATGATTTAAAACCTGGATCTAAAGAATATGAATTTTACCACGGAGATAAATGGAATGATACAATAAGCCAACGGACAGTAGATCATGACACCATCCCAGAAATTAAAATGCACTATTGGTATAAAGACTCAAATGAAGTATGGCATGAGGATAATGAAAATGGAAGAACAGATAGTAGTGATTATTTAAGGACTCACAAAAAATAAATGCTATATGAAAAAATATTCTGTTATAATAACCCGTACCGATGCGTATGAAGTTGAAGTTGATGAAAATGTTTGGGATGAAAAAGAATTGAACGGTTGGTCTAAAGTTTTTTGGCCTATTTACGATACCAAGGGCGTTGCCGAAAACGCTGCTATGGCAGTTATGCGGAATGGTGCAGGAAGCGGTTTTATTGAAGGATTTGGAGTTATAAAAACATTCAATTGGAAAGGAAATGAAATTGGCCAATCATCGGCCCTAAAAGAAAGCGGCTATTCCCCCGGACTTTCCATAAAAGTAATTTCAGAAGATAACGAATATGAAACAGATATAGAAGAAATTTAAATTGCCTAAGTGTTTACCTGTAGTATTTATTGCCCGGATTGAGGAAAATAAAAAAATTGTGCCTAAGTTCTTTGTCATTCGAAAAAAGTAATTACCTTAGCCCTGCTTAAAACTTTATTAGTTTATGTTAAATTGTAAAATATTTCTTTATATTTGCATTATCGGCGAATCAGCCGTCCAGTTAACATTTCATATAATTTTTTAAGCAACAGCCTTGAAGGTTTTCCTTCGAGGCTTTTTTTGTGTCATATACTCTGCGGGATATTACTACGGGTCGGGTATGTGGTACGTTAAAAGGTCGTAGACTGGGCAGCAAGACAAACGACACCGTGTGCGTCAAGAAAGAACGCGGTAGCTTGCAAGCGGCTGGAAACGCTTTAGAAGTAGCTTTTGGTATCCATGAATTGACCAGAGTATCATGGTGAGAGCTTGGGAAGGGAACTCGTCCTTAGTCCTGATGTTTAACGCGGCTATCCTAATTTTTTAGTTAGGCGAAGCTGCGTCTAACCGTAAGAAAAGAATCTGAGCCTTTTCCTGATAAAAAAATGCAAAGCAATATGAAATCACAGAATGACATAAACAAAGAGAAGTTTAATAAAAGGAATGCCAAGAGACTTAGAAGGGATAATGCAAGAAGTACTCAGAAGATAAATGAAAGCCTAAACCTTACCTATAAAAAGTGGCAAGCCGTTTCAGACATAAAACGTTCTTTTTTTGTTTACACATGGACGGTTCACCCTTCTCCTAAAGAAAGAGAGATTATATATATTCTTAATTCTACAAATCTTAGATTTTACCGGGAAGTATCTTTTGATCTTAAAAAGAGATTTGATTTTTATATCCCGTTAATTGATTTGGTAATAGAATATGACGGATCACAACACTTTAAAAACCTTAAGGAAATTGAAAACGATAAGAAAAAGGAATTAATCTTAAGATCATTGGGAGTAAAATATATACGGTATAATAAAACGCATGATCTTGAAAAGCAAATAAAGCACGACCTAGTTCATCATCCAGTTTTAAAAAAATAACTATGGGATACGGAAAATTTACAGATCAATCCCTTATGCCATGGGGAAAATACAAAGACCATAAAATGGCAAATGTTCCCCCTGAATATCTTTTATGGCTTTTAGAAAATGAAAAATGTTCGGGAGACGTTAAAAAGTATATAGAGGATAATAAACACTTCCTGATACTTGAAAGTAAACAAAATAAAAACCAACAAAGAAGGTAACCATGGCAAAAAAAACTGCTGTCGCTAACCCAATTTTACAAGGCGTAATTAACCCGTTTTCAGAATCTTTTTTAACCGCATGGCAAATGTGGAAGGATTATAAAGTCCAAGAGTTCGGTTTTCAATATAAGGGATGCTTAAGTGAACAGGCAGCGTTAATGAAATTAAATACTTTGTCCAACTCTAAAGAAGAACTAGCCGTAGAGATTATCAAGCAAAGCATGGAGAACGGATGGAAAGGATTATTCGAAATTAAAAACAAATCAAATGGACAACCAAATTCAAAAAACGGATTCACAAGAGAAGGAGTTAATGAAGAACTTAGCTCTCGCAATTACAAATAATGGTATAAGCACCAAACTGGTTGATAAGTTTAAAGTCAATCTTGAATTACGGAAATATAAAACCATCGGTGGGCACGTTAATTATCCTGCGCTATTTAACATCCCAACTGAAGAAAGGCTTCCTGCGCTTGCTAAAAAAGATGTTGGTAATACAGTAAAAATAATAACAGTGGCTATTACTTTAGCCATGGAAGCCCTAAATGTGGCTAGGCCAATGACAAGTAAGCAAATAGTTGATCTGGCAGAAGTAGTAGTAGATAGCCTTGGGGACGGGGATAATATATCACTGGAAGATTTTATGCTTTTTCTTCAAAAATTAACAAGGGGGGAATACCCCGAACTTTACGAAGGGATAGACCAAATAAAGTTCATGGCAAGATTAAATAAGTACCGAGACGAAAGATGGGAAGAAGCTCAAAGGATTTATTACGAAAAGCACGACCAATACAAGGAAATGGGAGATTCCAGAAGGGTAAAAGAAAATAGCGACAACCCACTGGATATTCACCTTTCTCAAATGTCAACTAAAGTTCAATCCTTAAAAGACCAACTTAAAGAGCAAAAAGATATTAATAAAAGAATTAGAGAGGATTTTTAAATGGACTGGATAAAACCACTTGTTGATAATTTTTTAAACCATTTCCAAAAAGAAGGAGAATCCGCTATACCGTTTTTAGTTAATGGTAAAGTTTCGTCAAGAGTGTTTTTGATTGAGTATAAAAAATTGCCCCCAATAGAACAAATGCCAGAAAAAGAAAAAAAAGAAATGAAGTTATTTGTTAATGACTTATTCCCGGAAAAGACGCAGGAAGAAAAAGTAATAGCCTGCCGCATAATTTATACGATGGGGTCACTGTTATAAGTGTTTACGATACCATGTTTTTTAATTATAAAGGATATTGATTTTATGAAAAAAAGACAATTCAGGCCAACCAGCAAAGAAGCTCATGATTCAGTAAAAGATCATAAAGCAGCCATGTATGAAAAAATAATTGAAGGGTTTAAGAAATTAAAAGTGGGTGGTACGTTTGAGGCTATTGCTGCTGCAAGTGGATTGAAGCCGGAACAAACATGGAAACGTTTGTCGGAAATGGAAACATTGGGAATTATTTATAACTGTGGATATACAAGACCTACTTCATCAGGACGCAAAGCAATGGTTCGCCAACTAATCGGTTTAGGGTATAAAAACGAAAACCTGGAACCGGCTAAGAAAAAGAAAAAAGAAATAAAGGCAACAGAAAACCAATTATTCAACATATAAACTTAAAAAATGATTACTATCCCCATCGTAGAACTAAAAAAGTTTCTTAATAACGCAAAAAGCATTAGAGACAATAAGAGTAGTAGTGACAGATTGCCAATTCTGCTTTATGTAAAACTTGAATGTAAAGGAGACTTAGCCACACTTACAAAAACAAATTTACAATCCTTTGTAATTACCGAAATAGATGCAGAGTTTAAAAAGGATGAAATAATTCTAATTGAAGAACAAACATTGTCTGGATGCGTAAACTACAGCCGGGGAAAGGAAATTAAAATATCTGTCGTAAAGGATAATGTTATTTTAAATGATGGGTTCCGGGAAGTAAAATGTCAAACTATAGAGAATCATTTCCCGGCCATAGAAACAAATAATAGTCACGAAAAAATACAGTTTTATACTGATATAATAACCTCTTTGTCTCTTGCAAAATCGCATACATTGCCCGCAACGGATAAAGCTGTGCGTGAATGGAAGTGCTTTGTTCATATAAAAAAGATAAATGAGAAAAGCTATATTGTCGGAGTTAATGGCGCTATTTCTTTTTTAAAATCATTCAAAGAAGATTTGCCAGAAATATCCATAGACCCAGAAACGGTTGGCATTATCTCAAAATACGACATGGTAGAATATAGCTCCAATGACCGTTACGACTACTTTCAAAATGGAGGAACCACATACGGGTTTATAAAAGCCGAAACAAAATGCCCCGCACTTGAAACGGTTGTAGATAAATTCAAATCAGAAAATTGTTTTACTGCAAACAGAAAAGAATTGATTGACTTCTGCGACATGGTTATGAACCTTACCGGGTCAAGCGTTCCGCCGGAAGTATCAATATCTGATGATGGAAATACAAGACTGGCATTGAATTTTTCAGATATATCCGGCAACCAATCCGCCAATGAAAGTATTTATGTGGAGGGGAAAACATTTCAAGTGCCAAAAATATATTTATACCCAAAAGATTTATTAACTGCGTTTAAAGATTTGCCGGTTGATAAAATAAAAATTTCAAAGATATTTGGGAACATGATTATTTCATCACCGGAAGATAAAGACTACTTAGGGTCAATTATGGAACTTGCTAAAATTTAAAAATATGAATACAGAAAAAATTCAAGCAATAATAGACTTCCTTACTGAAATAAGAGAAGGCGGTTTATTGGGGAAGGTATCTGAGTTGAAATCAGAAATAATAAACCTAAAGTCAACCAACATGGAGTTATCCAGAACGCTAAGTGATGCACAAGAAGAATTGGCCATGATTCGAGAAGAAATGTTTTCTGGCCATGAAATAGAATTATCTGGCGGTACAATAACCGTCAATATAGACGATCTGAATTATATGACCAAAGAATCATTCAAGGCGTGGTGCCGTGTCCATGCTATTACTAACTCCGAACCCGTTTTTAATTTATGAAATGCAATACCCTAGAGAAGGAATTAGAGATGTTCAGAGTAGCGTATGATTCAACGAAAGTGAATGTTTACGATGATTACCTTTTATATGTTTTTAGATTTTTTTATAATGCAAAGAAGGCAAGTGTTGAGGCAAATAAATTAATTGAGAAACTTGGATTGAACTTAGTGGCGATACATTATGGTAAAAATTCTTTTTTTGAAGTCAAGTCAAATGAAGTGGAGTTATGATAATACTAAAAAAGAAATCTCCTGAAGTAGAGGCTATGAGACGTACAAAAGCCAATCAGGATAGTGTTACGTTAAGCCGTCAGGAATTATATTTTTCAAAATCCTTTACAGTAGCTAACCGTATTAAGGAGGGGCAATATGTAAGTTTTTTAAATGATGGCGATGATTGGAGATTTTATGTAAGCAATGACAAGGATGGATTTTTATTAAAGCCATTAAACAGGGGGCGGCAGGGATTGTATATACAGGATGGGGCTATAGTTAATTTAATTCGAAGAACTATTTTAATGCCTGCCGGTAAATTAAAATTTCCTATTCAAAAAACCATGACTAAGCAGGAAAATAATATTGTATATTGGATTTTAACTAAAAAAAGAATTTTATGAACACTCAGTCTTTAATGGCTTCAATAGGCCGTGTAGAGTGCTGGTATAATATTCCAACCGGCTCATTATCGTATAAACGAGGGCAGCAGGGAGTCGTTATAGCCAACGACAACATAAGAATCTCTTCTATCAAACAAATATTAGCATTATACTTTACGGAGGAGATGAAAATAAAGCTAAAGGATGTTGCAGAATTATTGGGATTTAAAGACCATACAAGTGTTATATCGGCATTAAAAGTTGGAAGGGGGTATAGGGATAATGGCGATAGCGGATTCATGTTGTACTACAATACGGTAATGGGATTAATGACTAAAGAAATAGCGGCAAAGGGAACAAGGGAATTTAAAGAAAAGGCAGAGGCGTACATTCAAAACAATCCACACAAAACAAAGATGCAAGTAGCCGCAGACCTAGGAATAACAATGAATACCCTTAATGTGTACCTTAGAAATTTAGACCTTTACGATAACAACAAATATTCGAACAGAATCGAAAGACCCCCAGCCCGGTACTCTAACCAAAACAACATTTCTCAATACTTCGATTAAAAACTTAAATTATGATTCACATATCTAGGACAGCCAAAAACAAATCCATCGTAGTAACCTTAGGTAATAATGGAGAACTATTATCATCTTCTGAACCTCTTGAATCAAAACAAAGTGCATGGAAGAATGTAAAAGCACAAGTTAAATGTTTTGGGGCATTGGTTATAATAGTTCAGGACGATACATTAGCGGTTCCTGTTTGCTACGGGTTTAATTTAAATGGGGACAAAAATAAATTAGAAAAGAGATACCCAATGTATGTTCCCGGTAAAAACAAGAAAAAGGTTTTGGGGCCAAAGGTTCGGTAATACTATTTAATAAATAAAAATAAATATATGAGTGTAATATCTAAAGACTTGGCTGGTCGGATAGCCACAAAGTTAACTGAGAATAGTAGGATTCATAGCGAAAAACTAAAATCTGATTATGAAGAAATGGTTACTGCTGTCTATGAAGATTTAATCCCGCAAGAAATTAAGCAGGCGTTTAAAAAATATCCCGAATGGATTCAAACTGATAGCAGTGTAGTGCTGAATAGTCACGGCTTTAATTGGGAAAGACTGTCTATGAAAAAACAATTACCAGAATGTGACGATTTTAGAAACGGGATTACGCTCACTGCGAAAATTGCCGACAAATTAGTGAATGCAAAAAGGAAGTGGGAGAACGGTAAAAAGAAATATAAAGAACTTCTGGAAGAAACCAAGCAAGCGCTACTGGCGCTGAAGACTTACAATAATATCCGTAAGGAAATGCCGTTAGCCGCTTCTATGCTTCCGCCGCCAATGTCCAATGCGCTTGTTGTAAATTTTGATTCGCTAAAGAAAAGACTGAATAAGCAACCAGAAATTAAACCTGAAACCGTAACCGCCCAATAGCAACCCATGAACCTTAGCGGCATTGGCGTCGCACTCTTGTACTAAAATAAATTCTATTGAACTTTTAAAATACAAATATGAATTACGATTCCACAAACGACACACTACGGCATATAAAACGAGTAAACGAATTGCTATTAAGATTTGCCAAAGACCTAATGGCAAGGGCTATTTATCACGATAGCTCAAAATTACGTGAGCCGGAAAAATCTTTATTTGACGAGTACACCCCAAAGCTAAGAGAATGTACTTATGGTTCCGATCAGTATAAAGAGTTTCTTGGGAGTTTAAAGGTCGGCTTGGATAACCACTATAAAAACAACTCCCATCATCCAGAACACTACGAAAACGGCATTGATGGAATGGATTTGCTTGACCTGGTTGAAATGTTTGTTGATTGGAAGGCTGCTGGCGAACGTCATGCGGACGGGGATATATTAAAAAGCATTGCTTACAATAAGGGAAGATTTAAAATGTCCGACCAATTAGAAAGCATTTTTAAAAACACAGTTGAACGAATGGGATTTCAGGGAAGCGGATGGGAGTTGCCGAACGACGAACAAATAATGATAGCCGCGAATCAAGCGATGTTATAACTTATTTTATTAATAAGCCCAATAGCAAACCCCCTGAACCTGGAGTAAAAAAGTAAAGCCCCCAATAGCAGGTAATTCAGTTAAGTAAAAAAAGGAAATATATGCAAAGAGAAATAAAATTTAGGGCATGGGACACTGAAAGAAATGTATTCCTGAAAAATAATAGTGAAGTGCATTTGGAAATAAACAGTCCGGATATTTATAAACTACACTCGTTTACAACTGGTTATTACGCTACTGATAGTATTATTCTTCAGCAATTCACCGGACTCAAAGACAAGAACGGAAAGGATATTTATGAAGGGGATATTGTTAAGTTTCACTACTTCTATCAATCACTTAGCCTAAATCTTGGAGCGCAGGAATCAGAGCACGAATTAACCGGCGTAGTTCAGTGGCAGGAATATGGCTATGGGTTGAGTGCAATCAAAGGAGAACATTGGAAAGGGTATACTGGGTATAATGATGGTGAAGGAAATTCTGATTTTCTTCTATTAGCGGGCATGTCAGAATTATCAATCCATGAAGAAAGTTTTGAAGTAATCGGTAACATCTATGAAACCCCCGAGCATTTACCCAACCCTATGGCTAATAAATAATTTTAAAAAAAAGGAAACAAATGAGTACAAGGCAAAGAATAGGCGAACCGAGAGAAACTCTGAATGCTACCAATTGCAGAACATTTAAACTTATTGGGCTTAACAGGAAAGGGAAAACAGGGATTTATGCGACCGTTCAATATAATGGGGAAGATTGGTTTCATTCTGATTTTGATAGCAACGCATTCCCGGTTGACCGTCAGTACGCCCTGTTTGATATGTTCAAGGACACGGACGAAAATCTTTGGAGCAATAGGAATCATACTGTAACAGTACAAGCAGATAGGTTTTTTGAAACACGAAGTCCCGTAAATCCTTTGATAAAAGTATTGTATCTGGATATTTAATTCATTAATAAAACCAAACTAAGTTATGAGTACAATACATGAAAAGCAGTATGTAAAAAAGAGAATCCCTATCCATGCCTTCCGGCTGGGTCACGACAATATAGCTGCCCTTAAAAAGTGGTTGAAAGCCTTTGGCGATTCATTTGAACATTGGTTTGAGTTTATAGATCAGGGGCCGGACGGCGCGGCATTAAAAGTAAAAACGCTGGAAGGTACTAGCTATAATACTTCCCCCGGTGATTGGATTTTAAGAGGCGTAGAGGGCGAATATTACCCATGCAAATCAGGCATCTTTGAAAAAACATACGAACCATATACGGCAGCATCCGAATCACCCTCTAAGGGGATGAAGTTGGTTAGCGTAGAGAAAGATCTGCCAGAACATGGCAGGCTTATGCCGGCAAAAACAAATTACAAAAGATGGGTTATTTCAAGTGTTGACAATGAAGGCGAATGGGACGATTATCCATTAACATACCAAGATGAAGAAATTGTTGAATGGCTTGACGAATCCCCCGAATCAGACCCCTCTAACCCTGTAGTGGATGAAGGGGCTTTGGCTGAAATCGGGAAAGAACTGGCGGCATGGTCACGTAAATATCCAAGAGGGAGTATTTACAATTTAAGTAACATGGTGATGGACGACGAACTTATTGCATTGGAAGAAAGAGCTAAAGAGTTATACCCATTACCTAAACCACCAAATACTTAAAGCTATGACAAAAGAGAAGTTGATTGAACAATTTAAGCCTCTGGTATATCCCTATATGGGAAGCGGGATGCTTTCTAATGAACTTAATCAGGATGTTATTCTGAGAAATTCAAAAGAGTGCGCCGTTATAGCCAATGACCATGCCGAGCAGGAATCTATAGCGTTTGCGGAGCGACTGTACGATAATTATTCAAAGGTTGAGTCAGGCCAACATAAAGGGAAGTGGTTTGAAAAACATGGTGACATGTACGACGAGATTTATTTCACAACCAAACAGCTCTACACCCTATTCATTAACAGGAACAAAACATAAGATATGAGTGAAAAGAAGTTGCGGCATAAATGGGAACAAGACGGGCATCAGTGGCGGCACAGAAAGGTTTGCAAAATTTGCGGCTGTATAAAGGATAATAACATTATGAATGCAACTAAATATTATTTAAACGGTCAGCTACTTTTTCAATCCCCCGGCTGCATTAAACAACCCTAAAATGACAAATAAAATATCAGACCTGGAAAGGGACAATAAATGCGCACATGAATTTGTGACGTATGAACAATGCTGCTATTGCGGCGCATACAATAACGGAAAAGAGATTGTCGAAAAGCTGGTTCAGGCTAATGCCGAGGATTTGCGCCAACGATTTTCTGAATGGTATTTTGGTGTAAAAGAATCAAATAGTGAGGGTAAGCCGCCATTAGCTATGCAGATATTCTATTGGTTTGATAAGAATCTCGGAATCTTTGACACGTTAACTAAAACCCCTGAAATCTGGGTAATTAAACAAAATGACCCCTTCGCCCTGATCGCAGAAAAAGATAAACGGATCTCAGATTTGGAAAAGGAAGTAGCCAGACTTACCGGTGATCCCCGTAAACAATAATCCTGCATCATTTGATTTTGTAAAAGATTGAAATAATGACACATGGTAGCCTATTCAGTGGTATTGGAGGTTTCGATTTGGCTGCTGAATGGGCTGGATGGGAAAATAAGTTTCACTGTGAGAACAATGAATTTTGTAATAAAGTTTTAAAATACTATTGGCCCAATGCAAAATCTTACGGAGATATTAAGGAAGCAGAGTTCACTATTTGGAGAGGACTTATTGACGTCTTATCAGGAGGATTCCCCTGCCAACCCTACAGCCTTGCAGGAAAAAGAAAAGGCAATCAAGACGACCGCCACCTCTGGCCGTACATGCTTGCGGCAATTAAATCAATTCAACCACGTTGGGTTGTGGGCGAAAACGTTTACGGCCTTATTAATTGGTCAAAAGGATTGGTATTCCACGAAGTGCAAACTGATTTGGAAGCTGCGGGGTACGAAGTTTGGCCGTATGTATTGCCAGCTTGTTCCATCAATGCGCCGCACAGAAGGGATAGAATTTGGTTTGTTGCCCACAATTCAGACACAAGGACTGAAGGTTTGCAACGAAGGGAAAACGGCGTTTTTGAAACTAACCTTACTCCCCACTCCAGATTGCAGCGACAGACGTTCAGCGAAATCGAAACAACAAGGACTGAGCAACGTAATCAAAGGAATGTTGCCCACTCCGAACAGCCGGGACGAGAAAGGGCCGACAAGTCTGAAAGATCAATACGATCTGAACCGGGAACTTGGGATAACTGGCCGACAGTTGAACCCACAATTCGTGGCAGAAATGATGGGCTTCCCGGTAGACTGGCTGGAATTACCTTTCCTAAACACCGAAACGAATCAATCAAAGGATATGGAAACGCAATAGTGCCAAATCTTGTTTATGAAATATTTAAAACAATTGAGCAATACGAAAATATTTTAAAACAACCCCAACATGGAAAATAAAACAACCCTTTACCGGGATACGGATTTAGGAGGATCGGGAGGAGAAATGTCGCCACTTGAGATAGAAGCGGAGGCATATGCAGCAAGTAAATGGACAAGGGTAGTATTGAAAGATGTTGCCAGAATAGCCTACCTCGCAGCCTCCAATAAATATTTAAAGCTAATAGAGGAGCTTAAAAAGGAGAACGAGGAATTGAAATTGGGAAATAAATATTTGGGAGGTATGCTTGACGATATTTTTAATGAAAGAAAAAAAGGTAAAACAATGAAAACAATAGAACAGCAGGCTGAGGCAATGATCCTCGATATTTTCGAAGGATTCCCGCCGACAGCTTTTTTCAGAGAAGACCTTATAAAATTTACAGCCAAAATCATCGCCGGAAGTAAGGCAACGGAGAGTGCAGGGGTTGAAGAAATCGTTAAAAAGGAAAAGATAAAACTTATCTGGGAAATGATTGAAGGCTGGCAGGATGCAAGGGATAGGGATATTGACATTAATACTGAGCAGTTTTCGGCGCAAGACATAGAGGTAGATTTATATGAGTGGCTTGAAAAGGTTGACCCAAAAACTCCGGGACAATCCCCTTCCCCTTCCCCTTCACTTCTACAACAGGAGAATGAACGTGGATTATATGTAAGCCCGGGAGAAAGAAAGTTTACCGAAACGGAGATTGGTAGCCTGCAATCACAAGTACATAAAATTACAGGGGATGGAGAAGTAATGAAACTTTTTAATAAGCTATTAGGGGTAGCCGAAGGATAATGAAAAGCAAGGAAACAAAAGACTGTATATGTAAATTAGGCCACTGGTGGGTTTTTACAAAAGATCGGGATATGTGGATTTGCATAAGATGTAAGAAATATGTTTTCGGTAATGTTCAAGAGCCGCCTACAATTAAAGCATTAAGCCAAAAACCATGACAGTAAAACAGCTAAGAGAAGAATTGACAAAATATCCAGACAACATGGATGTGTTTTTAGCCGAAAGAAAAACGGAGTTCGATTATGGACTTTTAAACAGTGTGCGAAAGGAAAAAATAAACTTCATGGAAGAGCCGGACAGTAAGCCTCTTTCGAGTGATGTAGTTATAATTCTGGATGAACTTTAAACCCAAAGCCATGATAACATGGGAAGCAGCCCGTAAACTTATAAATACTTAACAATGAAAACTGAAGAACTTTTAAAGCCAAGGTATAAAGTGGTAGCGGATTATCCAGGGAACAGTTACTACCCAATTGGGAAAATAATTATTATCCCCACAGATAGCTATGCTATTAACGAAAATGGCCACCCTGTTTTTTATTGTGATTTCCATGAATACCCACACCTTTTTAAATCTCTTGCATGGTGGGAAGAAAGAAGTGACGACGATATGCCGGGGTATGTTAAATCAAAAGGAGGAAAAGTATTTGAAGTTTTTAGTTATATCCGTGATTTTGAAGAAATGTATATAGTCGGGGAGATAAATAAATGCAAGCGTGTTAATACTAAGAACTATTTACCGTCCACAAAAGAAGAATACGATTCTTACAATAGTGAACAAAATAGAATAATTCATGAGCAGAGGCCAAGTAAATCTAATCACCAAATAAAATAAAATTATATGCCTAAAAAGTCAGTTTGTGCAGCAATTTGGTATAAAGACGACAAAAATTACAGGGCACAACCTAAAAATATTGAATCGGGTTATGTCGTTTGCGGCAGGCGACATCATAATGTAATTGCATTACGAAGAGCACTGACCGGATTGGTAACTATTCGGGAAAATAGTATTCAGGGATTTGTAACATCATTGGGTCGGTTTGTTGATAGGGTAGAAGGCAATACTATAGCAATAGCCGCAAACCAAGTTGTCGGGAATGTCGAAGGAGATGAACTTATCAGCGAAGACTTGTATTAATTAAAAAATCATTTTCAATAACACGTAAACAATGATAAAAATGAGATACTTTATTTTAGCCTTAATCATTTGTTCCTGCAACAATGGAACGCATACGAGTGACGGCGCTTTTTCAAAATAGGATTCTATTATTCAAGTCGCACAACAAGCAATTAAACTTGTCCCTCTTGCCGATACTCTTAATAGTCACAAGGCAATAGAGGCTACCGTAAGAGAACTTCTTATCCAATATTATAAAGCTGGATGGATGGACGGATCGAACAGTGTAATTGACTTATACAACGAGGGCGGCAATCTCAATCACAGCGATATTGAAAAAAAGAAAAAATCTGATTGGCTAAAAATGCAGGAACGTATTAATAACAAGTAACCCCATGAGCGTAGCAAATTTCTAAACTATTTATGGAATCTAACACTTAAACAATGAGTAACTGCAAAGAACACAAAAAGGAAGTATGCGGAGTTTCGGATATGAAAGTACTGGCTGAAATGATTTGCGATCTCAATTATGAAACGTTGAATGAACTTTTTAAACATCTTGAAGTAAAATTTTGGATTGATGGGAGTAGGTATTATAACGATGGCAGGGAGCAGTTTGGAACAGCATTACAAAAGGCAAGTATTTCCATGGAAGACGTTGCGGAGTATATTCGGCAGGCGTGGGAAATCAGCAGGCCATTTATGAAACAGTAAAACAAATAAAGCCCTGAAACAAAGTAAACAAATAAATATAATAATATGAAACATCCAACATCAAAACAAGTGTTTGCCGTAGTGGCAAATTTTAAGAGTTTAAAACCAAGAAGGAGCTTTATAGGTTTTAAAATTCCAATGGAGTTAGATATGAAGGCAGCCACTGTCAATGAAGATGGTCGTCTATGCGGCACTATTCATTGCCATGCAGGGTGGTATGCTGTAGCTGTATGTAATTTAAAAGAAAGGTTGAATTATACATCTGGGGTAGAAAGATTGCAATATGATTTAGGGTTTGAAACATATTATACTATTGAGATCTGGGCTGAGCAGTATTCAAACATATGGGGCAATGGATTTGGCAGAGCTATGTTCTCAGACGCATTGGCTTTTTACCATCAGGAAAAGCGTCCAAATGGAGCTAAAGATTTAAATGATATTATCAACCATTGGCAGGAAGTGGGGGAAAGGTTATTAGCGATGGAAATGGAAGAAAAGAAAATAGTGTACAAAGATATAACATCAGAATTAGCCGTTTTTCCTATTGAAGAAACAACCGATGCTCCTATAATAACTATTCAATTTTAGCTTCCAAGCAGCCCCGGTGAAAATCGGGGTTTTTGTTTATCTATATATTCTCTTACATCTATCATATTAATTGCTTTTTAAGTTCACATTTCTTCTGGACTTGACCGGACATAATTTTGACTTTCATCCTGATATATGAAATCTGCGGCGGCTTCCCATACTTTTTTACCTGATAAGATTTCGATAGCAGTTTCAATTTCACTTATTTCAGTCTTAAACTTTTCAATCATTTTGGATTGTTCGTCCAAAAGTTGCTGCCTTTTTAATTCTAAGGCTTCGACGGCTAGATTATTCATTGATTTTGATTTTTAAGTAATTGTTTTTGTTTTGAACTTATATGCGCATCATTTTCAATTTCAATTAAGAGTGAGTGCCATTCTTCCTCGGATAGACAATCCTTCTTTCTTTGAAAATATTTAGCCATTAGAACCGGGACGCTTATAAATCCATTTGCAGGCATTTTTTGCTGGTATGGCTGAAATGGCGGCTCAACAGGCGTGACTTTGGTTTCTTGGGCTGGTTGGGGCTTAGAATCTGGCTGCTTGCCAAAATCAGCAATATATTGATACAACGAAGATTTCATTTTCTCAATATTCCCGAACTTAAACACATATTCACGATCCACGTAAATATTTACGGTAATCTTTTTCTTTCCGGTGGCTTTTCTGCCAGCACCTTCACGTTTACCTCCTCGTGTAATTTCTTTCATTAGGCCAAAGGTAATAAACCGTTTTTGATTAGACTTTGATTTATTCAAACTTTTTTCAAGTTTCAACTCTCTTCTGCGCCAGATAGCAAACCTACTCTCTACGTCCTATTGTAGCCGCACAGCCTTATTTTTTAATTTCCTTAACCCATTTTACAACCTGTGGCCACCAGCGCTCGTGTAAGGGTCTAGAATCTCTAACGAAGTGATTTATAATGCCATTAGATATTTTTAATTCGTTTTCTATGGCGTATATACTGAAGAAACGATGGTTTCTTTTAAGCCATTGAATTTCGGTTGGGTATCTTCTTTTATCTATCATATATGTTTAGTATTCAGTTACTTGAGTATTCATACATTTTCATTTATTAAGTGTAGTTAAATTCCGATTGACAAAACAAATATACAGCCCGGACACACCATATTCCAAATATTTTTACAAGTATTTTAAAGAAAGAGTACAACTACTCGAATACCCGTATTTCTCCCATAACCCCAACCAGCCTTTATTTCAAGGCACAACCAGGCACAGGGTCAAACACCAGCAACCCACAGCACCCAGCCATAATTCCTTAAACGCCCCCAAGCTGACCAATAATTAACTTGGCCATACCAACAAACCCCCACTGATCCGAATTCATGCCCATTTCCCCTATTTTAAGCCTAATTAAGCGAAATGAAGTCCATACCACGGCAATGGGTAGACCATAGCAAGGTAAGTCTGAGAATAACGTACGATTGATTTTAAACTGAATATCAATGTAATGTCAGGTAAGAATGCTTTAATGAATTCCTTAAATTTTAGCCAACAAACATCTTTTTTTGGTTTTAAAAGCCCAGCGAAACCCCAGGCCCCCTTCATGTATGGGTGTGCCTCTTCTTTACTTGAAGGTAGTTTTTTGAAAAAAAAATTGGAAAAGTTTTTTGGGAATGGGCTGGGGGCTGGTATTGTGGGTAAAAAGTTACTTTTTGCACGAAGGGATTTTAAAGTACTCGAATTCGAGATGTTTAACGTGGCCTGATCAGGCCACGTTACCATTTTGCCGACGTCAGCGATATGGTTTCTTGTTCGTCTTGATATTATGGGTAAATGTTTTTAGCTTTGGTTATGACTAAAATTATTGATGAGCGATCACGGTAGTGGACAAAACCACGCCAATCGCAATGAAAAACAATTTTAAAGAGATTACCGATAATCGGACTTACAACATTTTCCTTAATTACAGATTTGACTTAGACGATAAAAAGGTAAGGTATTATTGTAGCTGGTGGAATACGAAACCACATAGAAACTGGAAATACCTTCGTAAAACCAAATGGAAGTCCGGATCGCAAATGTTCTCTACAAAAAAATGGATATTTCGCCCATTTGGAAAATAATTCACAGCCCTTATTGTAGTACAGTAAGGGGCGACAGCGGAGGATAGAAGATAATGTCTCAGTCTAAACCGCTGTTTTTTTTATTTGTATATTCGATTATGGATATTGAAATTGGTTGAATATTATTTGGGAGGATAAATTTCTGGTCAGCAGTAATGCAGGACTTTTATCTGGTCACCCAAATTGTTGGTTTGCTCATTTTTAGTTTTGTTCAGAATTATTGGTTTAGTCCCTGTCGTTTTTATGGCGGGGATTTTTATTTTAAAAAAATAGATTTGGATGGTAATGTATAAGAATGTATTATTGCCTTATGAAAGCGACAAAAAAGAAAAACGTACAAACAGCATTCACGATAAGCATCCCCTCTTTTGTTCAGATAAAGAGAATAGCCAAAGAGGAAAAAAGAAGCCAGTCAATGGTTATGAATATCCTCATAGACGAAGCACTTGAAATTCGTAAATCATCTAAAAAATAAATGTATATGATACAGGAAGCTAAACTAATAAGTTTTCATGGAGACAAAAAAGTAAAACAGTTTTATATTGATCGTGTTCAGGCGCATTATAATGCTGACGAAATAATTAAAGGAAAATATTGGGAGCAAGGGAAGGGCTGTGCAGTTGGATGTACGGTTCACTCAGGTAAACATGATTCGTATGAACCGGAGCTTGGCATCACATGGAGGCTTGCCGTATTATCAGATTCTCTATTTGAAAATTTGCCAAATAAAGAATCAAAAGAGTTCCCGTTACAATTTTTGAACTCAATGCCAGTAGGTGTTGACACAAATATTATTTTCAAAAAGTTTATTATTTGGTGTTTAGCCGATGAAAAGGAAGGGTTGATTAGCGTAATTAAAAACAAGGAAGAAATTTCGTTATTAACCGAAGTGGCCGACCTTTATAAAAGATCATTTACGGAAAAAATAAAACAATCTGAATGGAAGAAATTGGCTGATAAGGCAGAAGCCGCTTCCGCTTCCGCTTCCGCTTCCGCTTCCGCTTCCGCTTCCGCTTCCGCTTACGCTTCCGCTTCCGCTTCCGCTTCCGCTTCCGCTTCCGCTTCCGCTTACGCTTCCGCTTACGCTTCCGCTTCCGCTTACGCTTCCGCTTACGCTTACGCTTCCGCTTACGCTTCCGCTTCCGCTTACGCTTCCGCTTCCGCTTCCGCTTCACCAAAATGGAAACAGAAATTTAACGAACGAATTTTAAGAATGCGGGACAAGCTATTTGAATTAATGGTAAGTTCAGGCAACCCGGAATATAAAAACATTACAAAAGAACTAGCCGTTCTTCCAACAGAGGAAACGCCAGACCAACCAATAAAAGTTATCTTAAAGAATGTTTCATAGATATGGATTGAATTTTAAAATACCGGAAGTATTTCCATACTGGGCCGGTTTTTTTTAAAAATAAATTATTTATGCAAGAGATGTGGAATACAATATTATTGATAATTTTTATTTGCATTTGTACAATTATTATCATACACGCAATAGAGAAAAAGAAATGAAACAAGTATTGCTATTTGTGGCTATAATTACCGTCTGTGGGTCAACTATGAAGGCCCCAATTTACAGAATGTGTAATACGTCAATAAGTACAAAATATTATAGTAAGGGTAAATTGGTAAGGGTTGATGAAGATGATACCTATTACATAAATCGTTTAACGAACATGCAAGTAGGCAATGCTGTTGTAGTGTGCGATAGTATTACCATTACCCCAAAATACACATCATACAGAATGTTGGACTAACGTGAAACTACTATCTACCATAATACTTATTGCCTTTTTTGTTGGAGGCTGCGGGGAGCGTGATGGTATTGAAAAATATAATCCAAATCCGGTAGTTCCGGGAATGGTTATCAATGTTTATAATAAAGGGGGTCATGTAAGCGGGGAGGGTAGTTTCAGAAATTTCGATAGGTATAAAATAGCAGATTCGATAACAGTTAAGTATCAAGACCCAATAAACAAAGAATTCACTTACATTAAAACATCTGATACTACATGGAAACTTTTAAAGTAAAACTATTAACACTAATACTCATTGTTATTTCCTATAGTGCCGTTTGCCATGGTCAGTGGAATATAAAAGACACAAGTTATTTTGATGGGTGTAATTGGACTACGTGTAAGAACGGAATTTGCATGACTACTGCATTGGCTTGTTCTACTTCATTACCGCCTGACGATATTTACTTGGAAGATACACTTATTGCCGATAGGGTGATTGAGGATAGTATTGGGAGAACATATCAAATTGAATATCGTTATGTAAATCACATTGGATTCGGCAAAGATGAACACGCCCATTACATTTCCCTAGTCAATATAATCCAATTCAAAGGGAACAAACAACATACCATAGCATCAAACATAAAAGCTATCTATTCACCTGTGGAGTGTATCGCTGATAATAGGGAGCTTTGGTTAAAAAGATTGTATGAGTATCAAAACAAATAGCTGGTTTTACGCGAAACCGTTTTCCAAGGTACTCTGGCGTTAGCGGGAGGAAAAATAAACGATCGCTGACAAGCGGGGAAAGACCCGCATATTTTTAAGACATTGAGTACCAAAAGAAATTGGGGGACGTACCTCACTAACCGGTAAAAGCAGCCCGGAGTGGTAGAAACGGTGTCCGATGAATAGATAAGTTGTTCACGTGTGATTTGCATCCATGACGAGACCCATGCACGTGAGGCAAAGCCGCAACGAATCGAAACATATCATTAACGTATCCGTAAATCTTAGCCGCCCCCAATATTTTTAAAAAGATTGTATCAAATTCAAAATAATAAGAAATGACTAAGTAAGAATTAGACTATAAGTTTGACGATTGTTTTAATGGGGCTACTAGCGAAACCGGAGGCGGTTATGAGGCTGATACCACATCCCAGAACGATCTTTGGCAATCCTTCCTGCCACATATTTTAGAATACGCTAAACAAGAAGCAATAGCATACCACAAGTGGGCAGAGGGAGCAGCCTTCAATACAAAAACATACCATCCAGATGATTTATATTCCCGGTACCTAAAAGAAAAAAACCAATGACCAAGTATGAATCATCTGCAATTATTGGTTATCATCGTTCCGGGGCGTCCAACTATGAAATATCACAAATAATGAACGTACCCATAGAGACAATACACAACGTTATTAAGGAATATTTTAAAAAGAAAGCAAAATGACAATACTATCATTTGAATTAACGATGCCCAATGTAGGCTCATGGAACGGTAAGTGGACTGGTGCTGACCGAAAATACTATGTTATCCGTAAGGTATCTGACAGATACTTGAAATCAAAAGATCATTTAAAGGAACTTATTGAAAAAGGACAAGATAGCTGGCATTATTCATGGAACGATGGGTGGGGTGCAAATGTCCGTGTTCAAAAAATAGATAGCATAGAAGCAGCCAAAAGAAGGAAGTTGTCAAAAGGATTTGCCGGGTACGAATGGATGATTAATTCAATACTGTTCTATGGAGAAATAATGAACGATGCCCAAAGGAAAAAATATCTTATCGAATCTACCCAACAAGCATAATCTAAAATGACCACATCAGAAATAACATACGAGCAGTTATTCCCAAATCCATACGTCCAATTTGGGAACATAAGGTTTGCAATTAAAATAATTTTACAAGAAGGGGACGCCGTTGCAGACGCCTTCACTAAGGGGCATAAAGAAGCAAACGAAAACTTCAATAGGCTGTTCCCGCAGGTGGCTGTGAATCCAGAGCATGTTAATTTCTATCCCCCGAATGGAACCGGCGATCCAATTTATCAACACGAGCCGGCCACACCAACGGCGTTGCCAGAAATACAAATCCAAAAATCAAGAGTAGAAGTATTAATCCAGGATATTGAAAGATGTAAGTCCCTGAATGGGGCAAATGGGTTATTGTCATGGAAATTATTGGTAAGCAAGAACCCGGAACTACAGCCAGCATTCGATAAAAAAATGGAACAATTAAACCAACAAAATTTATGAAAAAGTACATCCTTATTCAAAATGATGGAGAAATTGAAAGCAATTCATTTGAGCTGATCGGCGCTTCTACAAAGAGAGGCGAAACCGGTAAAATTGGATTCTTCGGGAGTGGCCTTAAGTACTCAATAGCTTATATGATGCGAAACAGCATAGAATTTAAGATATTCAGCGGCATGAATGAATTGGTGTTCTCTACTACTCCGGAAATTCTTAAAGAGCAATCATTCGACCGTATATGTATTAACGGCAAGCAAACATCCTATACGATTACAATGGGGCCTACATGGAAAGAAGATTGGTTTGTTCTACGGGAGATTTACTGCAATGCAATGGATGAAGGAAACTGCATCTTGGTAAGGGATACCGAAAATATTAATCCTATAGAAGGGAAGACGAGAATCTATATTGCGCTAACCACCCCATTGACCGAAGTGGTTAATAACTGGGACAAATACTTTTCATACGATAGAGATCCTGTTTTTATTTCAAAAGACGCATACACTTCGTTTATTGGTAATGCAGATGTAGGCGGCAAGAATCATCAAGAAGTTTCTATTTATCAAAAAACAGAAGGTGTTTTGTTCAGAAAAGGAGTTAGGGTTTATAGTGACGACAGGCTTGCTTATGATTACGATTTTCAATATGCGGATATAAATGAGGACAGGACGGCCAAGCACCCCAATGCAATGGGCTATGTATCGGTAAACCTTATGGCAAACTTAGATAACGAAAGTTTCGTGAAAACCATATTGCGATCTGGCGTAGACGACAAGCCATGCTCTGAATACTCAAATATGGCATTTTATGAACCAGAATTTAATGCTTTCTCTACAAAATGGAATGAATTTTCTGAAGAAAACCTATTAATTGTCAAAGAAATATCCGGAAGGTTTTCTGAACAGATTTCCCGGACAACAAAGGAAGTGTTTTATATCCCAACATACTTTGCAAGGCATCTTAAAAAGAGATTACCAAATGTAACTGTTCTTGGTATGGGCAAGTCAATCGGCGCTGTTGGAATACAGGAAATAGAGAAGACGCCAAAAATGGACTTCCTTCTTAAGGAGGTGTTGAAGTCTTTAAAAGAAATGAAGTATGATATTCCATATCCAATATCCGTTGGGCAGTTTGACGATGAGAATATATTGGGTAGCGCAGACATAAAAGAGAAACACATTTATCTATCAGATAGAGTGTTTGATATGGGAAGGCGCGAAATAGCCGCAACCCTGATGGAAGAAACAGAACACATTGCTTCCGGAAAAGAAGATGAAACAAGGGCTTTCCAGACACATATATTTTCCCAATGGTTAAAATCAATGGAAGAATCAAACAGTTTATTTTTATGAAGCATGATATTGACTGGGGCAATGTTAAATTCAGGGCGTCTTCTTGGGGTTCACTTTTAGTTGAACCTCAATCCAAGGCCGCAAAGGAAGCAGGAGAATTATCTGTTACTTGCCAAAAAGAATTAATAAAAATATACAACCTACTTAAGTACGGAAGGAAGAAGGATATAGTGACCAAGCAAATGGAAAAGGGAGTTCTTTGTGAACAGGATGCCATTGACTTATATTGTAAAGTGGAAGGTAAAATGTACTTCAAGAACCAAGAGCCATTGGAAAATGATTACTTCACCGGGCATCCAGACATTTATGCCGGCGATAATATACTCAATGCTGAAGAAGTGGATGATATTAAAAATTCTTGGGAACTGGACACCTTCACTCCAAGACTAATTGAAGAAATTGACAAAGGTTATGAGTGCCAGCTTAATGTTTACTACGATCTTACGGGAGCGCCATGCGGCAACCTGGTTTATACTTTAGTATCAGCACCGCCAATGATCGTTGAATCAGAAAAATACCGACTATTAAGAAGCATGGATGTTATCAGCGAAGAATCGCCTGAGTTCAAAAAAATAGCCGCCCATTTGGAGAACCTCATGATATTCGACGACATAGACTACCGGGAAAGAGTAATCAAAAAGCCGGTTCCAAGAAACGAGGAATTAATAAAAAAAATGAAGGATAAAGTGCCGGTGCTTCGGCAATGGTTGAAAGATTTTGAAGAAAAACACATGAGCCAATACCCAAAGTAAATCCACCCAATAAGAACATCTTCATAGCCCAGAGAAGTAAATGAAGGGCAACCTGCCGGGGTATCAAACAAAAAGAATGAGGTTATTTTAGGGATTGTACAAACCGATGCTCCGGCAGTTAATTTTTTAAATCAGTTAAACATGGACACAGAAATAAAAGTACTTAGCCTCTTCGTTATAGATTCATCAAAATTGAATGAACGAGAGATAGAATTATTGAGGGAACTATGCAGAGACTTGGGATTATGTAACCAAATGCACATTATTGATCCAACAAAAAACTGGAAAGATGTCACGATCAAATGCACAAAAGAAACTATCCCAAGTAATGATTGACTGCATAAAGTCAGTAGAGAGGCATAAGACGCTTGTAAGATGGAAGGGAGGTTATTGGACTAGGCAGGGATGCCCAACAAAAGTTATTGATGAAACAGAAGTCCCCGAATGGTGGTACACTTGGAGTACAATAAAAGCTCTTGTTGATAGAGGAATACTAACCGTCACTGAGCATAATTATAACCCTTACGATCTGAAGTATTATCCTGTAGCAATTAAACTTAAACAGTAATTATAAAAACTAATTGTCGGCGTGGCGACGGACGCTTGTGTAATGGTCGCACCTTACCAACTGATAGCCTTAGTTGCGCCGACATAAATTAAAAATAATGGATAGTAAAATAGTTGCACGAAAACCCATTTTAGAAAATCTAATCCGCAAATTTGCAGACCCCATTAACCATTATGTGTACAAACTAACCTATGCAGGCAAGTATATCATTGTGAAAGGGAAGACAATTGACGGATCCCTATATCTTATTGAGAAAGGCTATTGGTGGTTCACTGAAAAGAAGGCGGATCAATCAATTTTGTACCTGCATTTCTACCGGCACATCAAAAGACACAAAGAGGGCCGGTTTACTGTCAAGATCTTGCTGTATACCACTGACCATTTTGAATTATTACTCCGGGAGCAGCAGGAATTGGACAAGGCCAGGTACGATAAAAACTGCCTCAACAACAATATAGAGGCTTACGTGCCCCAGTGGAACGAATTGACCGGCAAATACCTTTGGATGGGTAAAATGGCCGTCCTGAGCTTTAAAAAGTACCTCAAATCGCCCCAGCGGAAGGCACTTCTGGATCAATATAAAGGCATCCGATCGCCAAAGCCTGCCAAGAGTGCCTAGATAAGCCGTATTTGCTCTTTCTCCCAGGTTTCGGGGTAGGAATATCCCACAGTTCCTTCATGGCAGACACTACAATCCTATCGTCCACGTACACGAATGACGGTTTTGGTAGTTCCCCCGACTTTGTTCGCCTATTCTTCTTGGCAATTTTATCTATTACACGCTGTTTTGCAACCTGGAAGTTGTCATACACCCATTTTTTTACCTGCCAGCGCATATAATACCGGTTGTCTATGGCTTCCTGAGCCAGAACGTGCTGTAATACTCCCACCAGCTTGATTGTGTCAAGAGTCTGTTGACTCATTCGTAATGAATACGGCTGAAGATCCTCTACGATCACCAGTAAGTCTTCATATACCTCTGCTCTGGCCCGTATTGCCGGTATCAAGTCTTCATTAGCGAGTATGCAAGCGGAAAATATATGCCCGTCATCGAACTCTGCGACTCCTGATCGGACATTCCCTGGGTCAATGCAAAAAATTCTCATGTTGTTTGTGGTTTCACGGTGAATCAGTACCTTTGATGCGTGTCCGTAATATA
>Ga0193698_1000007_pt1 | contig 45960 bp, 73 predicted proteins | sample L3c1metaG_FD_165512 | JGI IMG/M metagenome (GOLD analysis project Ga0193698, IMG submission 165512) | Soil microbial communities from a riparian zone of the East river system, Colorado, United States - L3c1 | ecosystem: Environmental > Terrestrial > Soil > Riparian zone | place: USA: East River... | reverse complement strand
GATCAACCGGAATAAGGCCATCTTCTTGGTTGAAAAGATCATTAAGTTCAAAGGGGTTTTTTAAAGATCGTAAATTCATGCGCAATCCAATTTAATTTTTATTTTAGAGTTAAAAAAGTACAATATATCTTTCTAAGATTATTTATTAACATTTTATTAGGATATTAAAAGCATGTAAATAAGAGGAGTAAATTAAATGGCGAATCGGAGGGAATTTCACCCTCAAAATCCTTTTAGCATCGAAATTCTTAGGATCGAATCTCATAGTCTCTCGGTACATGATCGAATTTACGATTTCACCGGTTTACCGTTCTAGGCTTTCGCTTTGAATGATTTCATCATAACTTATAACTCAATGGTGTCAATATAGATGGATATATGCTTATTTATGATGTCTTTATATTAATGGAATCTTGTGTACTTTCAGGTAATATAAGAGCCGAAATTTGTTTTGGATTATAAAAGATGAACTGCGATACAGACCTGAATAATATTCCTAGTGATACTTTAAAGCTTGGTGAAGTGCATCCAATGGCTCATGAAGCTTTACGTTTAATAGATGGATATTTACTTATTCATGATGTTTTTATATTAAAGGAAGCACTCTCAAGTTGTGCACTTTCTGGTAATAGAACGGCTGAGATTTGCCTAGGAACTCTTAACAGGCTATTAAATAAAGAACCTGTGAGTGATCGTTATTTAATGGGTCTAGCAATATTTTTATTGGATTATGAATTTAAAGATAATTTGTAGGTTTTACATGAGTAATAAAACATATGACGGTGATGATACTGCACACATACCAATAACTTATGATGGATTTGCTTTTCATTTTTGTTTCTGTGATGACTGTAAAAAGGTAATTCAAACATATGCTACTCATTTGATGATAAGTACTGGTAGATCCATAGATGACAAATGAACCTTGAACAACAAGTTTGCTCAGTTGAACCAATTAAATAAGGGAAACAAATGACAGATAGATGCCTTGAGATAGCAGTTGAAATTAGAAAGTTGCTCGAAGAATTTAAAGAAAATATGCCAAAGAAACCAGATATTGAATTGGCTTGGTCATTCGTATCTTATTCAATGCTCTCTTTGTGTAACAGAATGTATAAAGAGCAAACAGAAGAAATGTGGCTGAAGGCAGTTATGCCAGATTATGAAGAGACAAAAATAAGTGAATAATTTTGACAATATAACAATGATATTAATGCTGCTTTTGATGGGCGTCCTGATTTGGAATATGTATTTAACAGAACAAAAGTTTAATAAAGTCGAGATGAGATTATCTTCTGTTGAAAATAAATGAAGAGGATGCCATTACCGGAGCCCCCAGAATGACTGAAATATATTGTGCTAGTTGCGGGAAACAAATCTGGTCAATCAATTCTGTATCTTTAAAGCCTGGTGTTGAGCTGCCTACATTTTTACATACTGTTTGTTATGAAAGATTGGAAGAAAAATGAATAATAATTTTAAAATAGTAGAAATACGAGATCGCGCAACATTTATTCCTGCATTAGCATGGAAAGTACAACCAGAAAGTGCATTACAGAAAGTATTATTCAAGTCAATTGGATATTACCAACCTTGCATTATGTTAATGTCTATTCAAGCACCTAATCATTCAGCTAGATATTCTGATGATTGGGGTAAGCATGGACGAACTATGGGCACAGCTCATAAATGGATAGAAGAAAATTTTGATAACATTGTTGATTGCCAAGTAATAGACGTAGAGTATATTTTGGGTGAAGTTGAAAAACCTTGTCTATCTTATCGAGAAGAAGAAATAAATAAAGCTTTTGAAGGATGTGAAAGTGAAGAAGAAAAATCAAATTTATCTAATTATATGTTGTTATTGGGATCTATTACAAATTCAGAATATTTAACTAAATATGGTTATTCTCAATGTTGGATATGCAAAGAAAGAAGGTCAGATAAATTTATAAGTGTAAAAGTTCATGATGTCAGTTTAGAGCAAGGATTTGATCAAGAAGGCAATAGCCTTATCAATGTTAAATACTGCAATGATCGTGAAGTATGCAAAGGTGATGCTCATATTAAGAAATTATGGGTTAGAATATAGGCCACTATTTTGTGACAGCCTCAGCGTGGTTAGTGACATGCTCTTATCGTCGAAGCGCGGAATTAGCCAAAAGCTAGTGTTGATGCGAGATAAGGCCAACTCTTCGATTTGGGGAGAGGGTGCAATTCCTTCAGGCTGTCTCCAGTTTAAAGATAATCAAGGATGATTTGATGTCAGAAGCAATTATTTATTTTTTTAAAGATTTTAGAACAAATCAATATGGCATTAATATAGAAAGCGAAATAGCAAACTTCTCAGTATTGCTACCATTTTCAGATGATAAGATTATTGGAGGTGTATTAACTAAAAGTATTATGAAAGGTTTTCAGGATTATTTTGATATTTTATTAAGGGAAGAAGATGATTGAAAATATTTTAATTTTAGATACTGAAACTACAGGTCTAGATCCTAAGAAATGCCAAGTTATAGAAATCGGCGCTATACTTTATAATGTGAAGCATAAGGCGGTTCTCCAAACTTTATCATTTTTTATGCCCTGTGAAACAAATCCCGTGGAACATATTAATCATATTAAAGCTGAATGGACGAGATGCAATCCAAATACTCATTCAGCTTTATGCTTCTTAAGAGATATGAATAAGAATGCAAACATACTTGTGGCTCATAATGCTTCGTTTGATAAGAAATTCATTGCAACGATTCCTAATATGGAAGAAATTTTAGAAAAAAAATGGATTTGTACCAAAGAGAATTTCACATGGCCAGTTAAATTGAATCGATTAAGACTTGAAGATGTTTGTAATGCGATGGGTGTTCCTTATGTCAATGCTCATCGGGCATTATCTGATTGCTTTCTATTAGCATCATGCTTTGAGAAAGTTGTGGATTTGGAAGAGAGGTTTAATAATTTAATATATTGGATTGATCCAAATTCATGTGACACGGGATTAGTATTAACTTAAAGCCAGTGAAATCCTTTGGCCATAATTCCTATCATAATCGTACTGAATGATATCATTAAACCTAGCATCCATCTGATATCTGTTTTAATTTCTTTAATATCTTTATCAAGATTATCCATAGTGGTTTCAACTTTGGTTAATCTTGATTCAAATAAAAGATCATATTTTGTAATAAATATTTCTTCATTTTTGTTCATTTTCTTCTTCTTGTATTTGTCAGGATTAGTATTAACTTAAAACCAATGAAATATTTCTCCAAGAATAATAATTATAATGAGAAACCATGAGCCATAATACAGCACATTCCAAAGTATATCTTTTGCTTTTTCAGTCATTATATCACCTCATCAAGTGCATTCATCTAGTGGGACAAATCAGGCCAGTGATGAGCTGGCTTTTCTCTCCGTCGAGATAGATTTGTTTTGCGCAGGTTATCATAGGCTGGTATTGCTTTCCATAGTTAAAATGGTGCATAATTTAATCAGTTATTGCATTGATGAGTAGCTACACGGTTCCGTCACCAGTAATAACAAGGCGCGTAGTTCTATCTAGTCGTCCGCTCGACAAATGAAAAATGGATTTCCCATTACGGGATTTTATTAATCATTGTCGAAGGAATCGACTATGCCAAATACCTTTAATACTACCCAATATGTATTGGACGAAGTGTTCGTCCGATTTGTAAATTATCTAAATTTTGCAAAAGTAGCTAATCGTAACCTTGAAGGTGACTTCAAAGGTCTAAAATATGCAACCGGCCAAACCATTAACTACCGTTTAGAAGAAAGATATCTCGGTGGTCGTGGTGCAACTGCTGTTTCAGAAGCTCGCGTACAAGTTATCCGTCCTCTCACCATTGATACACAGTTCCACACCATGGTTGAGTTCAATGGCATGGAATTAACTTTTGATCGCGCTCGTGACCAGCCATATCTCGATATGATGTTGAACCCACGTGCCAAGACCTTAGCTAATGATGTTGAAAAATTCATTGCTGCTGAAAACCTTCAAACTAGTATTTTCCAATTTATTGGTACTGCTGGTGTTCCAATTGATTTCAATACCGTTCTTCAAACAGATGCGTATATGACTGAATTGGGCATACCTGAAGATGGCAATCGTTACTTTGCTAACCCTCCTCGTGTATCTGCATCTTTATCTAATGATTTACATAATGTGTTCAACATGACTGTGAATCGTGGTGCATTATTAGATGGCTTTATTGGTCATTTAGCCGGTTTTGATTTCTTCAAGACTAATTTCTTAACCCGTCAAGTTGCTGGTGCAGGCCAATTAGGTGGCTCTCCTCCAACTGGTTTCAAATTAGCTGGAACGGTTACAAACGGCCCGATTACTGGTGGCAATACCATTTCTGTAACTGGTCTTGGTCAAGCTCCTGGTACGCTAGTGTTTAAAAAAGGTGATTTACTAACCATTGATATTGCTGCTGATGTGTTCATGGTTAATCCTTTAACATATGCCCCATTAGAAACAACTGCTCAATTTGTTGTGACGGCTGATGTTATTTCCGCGAATGGTACAACTGCTGACATTCCAGTTAGTCCAACAATTGTTATTTCAGGTGCTCGTCAAAATATTAGTGCAGCTATTCCTCAAGGCGCACAAATATTATTGGTTGATGATCACAATGTTTCTATTGCCTTCCATAACCAAGCTATCGTTTTTGCAGCTCCTCCAATCAAGGAATTGAAAGGTGGTGTTGATGCAATCACAACCTATAGCGACTTGTACAAATTAGCGATGACCTACAGTTTAGGTGCAGATATCAGAAATTACATTCAATTAGACCGTTTGGATGTGATTGGTGGTGTTGCAATTAACCCTGAATTTGCAGTCATGGTTATTTCTTAAAGTCAGTTGAAAGGGCAGCTACGGATTGTAACTGCCCTTTTCTATAGGAGCCTTCATGAAGGATCAGTTCTTATATCAGGGACGATGGGTTAGTAAAGAGCATTTTCGTGCCTTTGTTTATAAAGACAAAGCTCAAAAGTTAGCCAAATCCTATGATGAATATTCAAAGCTAATTGAAAGCGGCCTCTGGTTTCCATCAAGAGAAAATATGGATGTAAAACCGCGTAAGATTAGGAAGCCTAAAGATGGTGCAAACAGTTAAGGCATTCGTTCAAGATTCATATCAATTGATTAGCGCTAGCTCACCAACGGTACCATTGCATGGTGACGATATGCTTAAAGGCGTGCAATTTTTAAATGAATTATTAGATTATTTTAGTGCTACTGGTTTGTTAACGCCAATAGCAAAACATATTACTTTTACATTACCAATTGCTCAGGAAGAAATAACCTTCGGTTCGCCAACACAACTGCCATTGCCTGATGTAACAGAAGGAAGGTTATCTAATCTTCAAAATATCTGGTTAGAATTGGATAACGTTACCTATCCTCTTATCATCGAGAATAGAAATGTTTTTTATCAAAGTTATAAGTTTGATCCGCAATTAGGATTACCGAGATTTGCAATCTTAACTAACGAAGTGGATCTAACAAGAATTAGATTCTATCCGGCTGCATCGCAAGTTTATACCGTAAATTTGTATGGAAAATTTCAACTTCCAAATGTTACTGAAAATGACACGATGGCACTCATTCCAACTTATATGATTAGATTTTTACGTCTAGCTGTTGCAAAGGATTTATCAATATACAAGGGACGTATACAAGCTTGGAATGCTCTATTACAAAAGATGTTAGAGGAAGCTGAACAAACAATCACTTCTGTTAGTAGTGTCAATCTCAACATTGAAACGGAGCAAGAGAGCTACTTAAATGGCTCATGGCGCGTTCGGGCAGGTGTCTGATGGATGAGAATAAAGCGCCAGTTGATTTTCCGATTATGGGTTTTTTTGATAGGCAAAGATATCTTCAATTCAACCCAGAAGATTGTGCCAACTGGTATTTGGTCGACAATCCTCAAGGAAAAAAGAAAGTTGCGATGTACCCTACAATGGGGCGTCGGCATATCAATTATCTTGGCTTGAATAGGCTTATTTTTTCAATAGAACCTAGGGCTGCGTTTCGCTCTGTGAACTTTGCATACTTCGTTGTCTCAGATACTATCATACGCGTTGATGCGAACTGGAACGAAGTCAATATAAGTGGTAGCCAAGTTACCACTTTAAACGGAGATGTGTTCTTCGATTACCTGGTGACGCCTGCAACTACGTACGCAATTTTCGTCGATGGACAACATATCTATGTCTATGATGAAACTACAAGTGTATTTAGCATAATCACTGATGCTAATGCGCCCAAGAAACCTAAATTCATCGCAACATTTGGAAACCGTATTGCAGTTTCCCAATTAAATTCTTCTCAATTTAGTTTATCAGCAATTAATTTAGCAGGTGGTGTAGGCGGTACTTTTGATCCTGCATTGGCTTTTACGGTTACTGGTAACGCGCTCTTTGCTCAGGAAGCAGGTGTTATTCGTCAGATGGGCGTTTTACATAATACTCTTTATATTTTTACTGATTTCACAACGGGTATTTGGTCAAATTCACCCTCTGTTTTACTTTCTTTTTCTGGTACAGCATCTACTTTTCCTTGGAAAAAAAATACAACTTATGATTGGGATTTTGGTATTGCTGATCCAACTTCTTTAGATATTGGTTTTGGACGTATGGCATGGATCGCCCAAAACAAGGCGGGTTTGATTCAAGTCATGTCGAGTACAGGTCAATCACCAGAAAGAATTAGTTCACGTGCTGTTGATATTTTATTCCAAAGAGCTTTTAGACAAAATATCATCGGAGATTTAAGCCCATTTTTATCAGGTGATGCTGATGGCTTTTTATATCAATGGGAAAATACAGTCTTCTATAGAACTTCAGCAGGTCAATATACTGGTACTGGAATATTAGACGTTCAAACTCATGCAAATAGTATTGAATATAATTTTGAAACTCAAACTTGGCATAGAGTGATTGAGAAAAATGGTGAAAGAAACAGGATTCAAAAACATGTTTATTTTAACAATACGCATCTTGTAACCGTACAGGATGATTCCACAGTTTATGAAATGTCAGGCCAATTTTATGATAACGAAATTTCTAATCCGAATAGAATCGATCCGCAAGCGATTAATGCGTACATTCGCGAACCTTTCAGATACGAACGCACTACCCCAATTATAGCTCAAGATTCTTATGCTGAATTTATAACTGATTGGGTTGAGATAGATTTTGTATGGGGAGAAAGCATTAATATTTTCTCTGACTCACCTTTTCTTAATGCCATATTCATTATTGATGAAAGTTTAGGTCCTAATAATGAACCAATATATATTATTGCTGATCAAGATATTAATGGTAATCCAATCTATATTTTGGCAGAAGAAGGTAATACGCCTTCTCTCAATGAATTAACATATAATGCTATTTATAAACCTCATATTGAACTCTATTGGTCTGATGATGGTGGTGTGTCTTTTGAGCCTGCAGATGTCAGGGAGTTTAGTCAGTTGGGAGTTTATCAATGGCGTATGAGATGGTATCAGTTGGGTGCATCTCGGAATAGATCATACAAACTGGTTTGTGTTTCTCCGTCGCCCATAGTTGTTTTGGGCGGCATCATGCAAGTAAGGAGTGCAAGTGATGGCTCTTCCTGAAATGGATAAAATTGATTTACAGTATTTGGATTCCTGGTTTGCTAATTTGGTAGACACGCTCAATTATGATATCCAAAAAATAGAAGAAGAAGTACCAACTTTAGCCATGGTTCTTACAAATATCGATACAGCGCCTATTCAATATTTGAAAGAGTCATTAGATAAATTAATTAAAAGCATGAATGAAGCATTTAAACAAATTGATGAAAGATTATCAGCTTTGGAAGATAAAGGGAGTTAGATTATGGGAATCTTGGACGGTATTGGAGATATGGTTAGTGGCTTTTTCAATCCTGGAAAGGGTTATAAAGATGCTCGTAAGGAAATGGAAAGGAAATGGAATGAAGCCAAAGGATTTCAACAACCCTATAATCAGGCTGGTATAGATCAACTTGGACGTTTAAATAATGCTGAAAATAGTCTTTTAGATCCATCAAAATTATTGGCTGATTGGATGAGCAAATATACAGAATCTCCTTATGCTAAGAAGTCTATGGAAAATGCCAAAGAATCTGGTTTGGATGCTGCAAGTTCGATGGGTTTGATGGGCAGCTCGCCTGCTTTACAAAATATACAAAATTCATCTTCAGATATTATGAATAAGGATAGACAAGGATTTTTGCAAGATTTGATGCAGAAATACATGGCTGGAATTGGTGTTGGTCAGAATATTTATAATCAGGGAGCTACTACTGCGGGTAATATGGGTAATCAAGCTGTTGGTGTTGGTGGCAATACGGCTGATATGGCTTATGGACAAGGAAATGCGCCTGGTAACTTCTTGAGAGACTGGTTAGCAACAGGTGCTAAGGTTGGCATGAGCATGTTTGGTGGGGGAATGGGAGGAGCAATGTAATGCACAATCGTATTCCATTAGAATTACCAAATCGTAAGTTTGATGATGTCTTTGACTATTGGCAAAAAATGCAAATGGAAAAGGCTAAACAAGCTCAGTTCCAGCAGCAACAACAAAGATTACAAGAGCAGTTTGCCCAAAATAAAGAATTGGAAAGGGGTAAAATGGATGAGTTAAAAGCTTACCATCAACAACGACTTGCTCAGTCTAATCAAACTAAATTAACGGGTGTTCCTGCTGAAATTGAAGGATTGCATGAACTTGAAAAAAAATATGGTGCAGATAGTCCTCAATATAAATTAGCGATGCGTTCAATTGAATCTACAATTGGTGGTCGTGAACAATTGGCTAACATGCGTAAAGATCCAGATCGTTTTGCTTCTCCTCAACAAAAAAATATTAATAATTTTGAAACTCAATTGAGAAATGACCATCCTGATTTTAATGATGATCAAATAAGACAAGCAGCAGATGCGTATTTGAAAGGTGAAGAAGAAGTTAATGGAGAAAAACTTCCTCCATTATCGTCCCAAGCAAATGCAATTAGACAAGATATTTATAAGAAAAATTCAACACCTGCTTTGCAAAATCAAGCTGCCAATTTAAATAATACATTAAATGAATTTGAACAATTTGATATGAAACCTTTAAAGGCTTATACCGGTGCAAAAGGATTAGTTAAATTTAATTATCAAAAGTTAAATCCATCTAAAAGAACTCAAGAATGGTATGACTATGATGCCTTTAAAAATTCTGCTCAAATTTATGCAATGGATACTTTGCGTAAAGGTTTTGGAACATCTGTTGTGCCTGGATATGTGTATGAAACTTTAGGAAAGATGTCTAATCCTGTTGATCCTATTTGGGGCGACCCTAAACAGGTTGATACAAGATGGAATAAGACAAAAGAATTAATTAGAAAGGCTACCAAAAATACAATTAAGCAAGCACAAAGTGGCGCAACGACTTCTTTATCTGAAAAGAAATCTTCTTCAAATCAAAAATATACTGATGCCCAATTGGAAAAATTTGCACAAGAAGCAAGGGATGCTGGTGTATCAGAAGAAAAGATCGCACAAAAAATGGCACAATTGAAAGGAGAGATGTAATGTCTCAACGTAATCCTTTTTTAGAAGATGAATCAGAAAATCCTTTTTTGGAATCTAAAGAAGAAAGTAAAAATAATAATTCAGAAAATTCTCTAAACGAAATTGGAGGATTGCCTGGATTTTTATTGAAAATTGCACCTTCATTGGTGAAGGGTTATAAACATCCAAAAGAAGCTATTTCTGAAAGAGTTCAAGGATTAGGTCGTGGATATCAAGATATTGGAGAAGGTTTAAAACAATTAGGATTAGAAGGTGCTGAGAAAATTGGATTAAAACCTAAAGGAACATCAGATAAATATACTAAAGATGTTCAGGCAGAAAGGGATTTTTATAATAAATCTTCCGGAGGTCAAGATCCCCTCGCTCAAATGCTTCGCTCAGGTGCTGGATTTACATTACCAGGTGTAGGTATGGGCACTGGATTGTTAGGAAAGGGCGGTATTTCATTACTACAAAAAATGCTAATGGGTGGTGCTGGTGGCGCTATTGGTGGAGCAACTAAATTTGTACCTGAAGATGAATCAAGATTAGAGAATACTGTTAAGGGTGGCGCAATTGGATCTGTCATTCCTGCTACTGCGGCTCTTCCACGCGGTGTTTCACAATTTGAAGAAAAATTTATTAAGCCATTATTCCATAAAGGAAGTCCACAAAAGACAGCATCTTTCATTCAAAAAGGTCATGATCTTTTAGATAAAGAAGCTTCTCAATTATACTCTACTGTTGAAAATGAAGCAGAAAAAAGAGGAATTAATACTATTCCTATTCCTAATAAATTAATCAAAGAAGCAAATGAATATCTTCCTAAAACTACAGCATCTAAAAAACTAATTGATTCTGCTAAAACAGGCGATTATAAATCGCTTAGAAAGTTACAATCTGATTTGAGACATAGAGGTGAATTATTGAAAGGTTCAGATCTTGGCGCGGATAGAGATCGGGGAGAAGAAATCCTAGATTTAAGAAATAAAATTAATAAAGAAATAGGAGATACGTTTGAAGTTTTTGGTCACCATGATTTGAAAGCAGATTTAACAAAAGCAAATGACCTATATAAGAAATTAAAAGAAGTTTATTATTCACGTCCAGCGATCGCCAACATGGTGAAAAAAGGATTAAGGAAAGTACCCAAAAATGTTAATGAAGTTGTAACAGAAATTTCTAAACCTATGGAAAAAATTAGAAAACTTCATCCTGAATTGGAAGAGGAAATAAGACTCACTAATGAAAAAGAAAAAATTCTAAAATCTTTAAAGAAAGTAGGAGCTCCAGTTGGATATGGTGCTAAATATGGTGGCATAGGTGCAACAATAGCAACTGGCAATTATTTAATGAAAAAATTACTTGGAAAGGATTAATTTATGAGTTTTGTCAGAGCTGCTAATCCGGTTTGGTATTTTGTTGATCTCGTTGGCCTTGGTCTAAACGATGAATATTATGCGTTCTTTTTAACAAATACATTACCTTATTTACCTCAGCCTGTTTATCGTGATCCACAAGGATTAACTGCATGGCCTGATCCTTTGGAATTTTTTCCAAATGGGACTTTGCCTGATAATTTATATTTTGATCCGACATTAGTTTATCGAATTGAAATTAGGCATGGTGATTCCCAGACTGATCCTCTTATTTATGAGATAAATAATTTCGTTCCTGGTGGTGGGACTTCTCCAGATAATCAATTAGAAATATTTGGAAATGAAAATGAAGTATCGAATAGTCAGTTTTCAGAAATTAACTTTGTTTCACCATTAACAATTTCAGTAGCAGGTACTTACTCAATTGCACCAGGTTGGGATTTAGTTTTAACAGGTTCAGGTACAACGACAGTTTCCCAACTTATTTTAACTGGTGATGCCTTACAACCTACTAATCCACCATTCGCTTTAAGAATAGCAAATTCAGGTTGGTCAGGTGCTGATTTGGTTCAGAGATTTAATGGTAATGGAGCGCTCTGGGCAGGTGGTGCTGTTACGATGTCTGTATTAGCAAGAGGTTTTGGAGCATCTCAAAATCTTTCATTGATTTATGCTCCTAATGCTGGAACTGGAGTGTTTCAAACAACCATTAAATCTGGAACTGTCACAACAGGTAATTTCCAAGTATTTGCTGGTGCAAGGTGTTTACCTGTTTCAACTAATCCTACGCCTAGTACCACTGCTTATGTAGATATGATTATTAGACTTCCAACGTCAGGTACAGTCGATATCAGTAATGTTCAAATGATTGGTCAAAGCAGTCCTCTTCCAGATTGTGACCCTTTAGTTAGTGACCAATTTATTGTTCCTTACCAACAAGAAACTAATGAAAGAATGATTGATCATCTTTTTCATTATTATCGATCACAATTGTTAACTAAGCCAAAAGACAATTTATTAGTGGGATGGAATTTTCCATTAAATCCATTTCAATTTACTTTGACTGCCGTTACCACGATTGTTCCTCAGACTTCTTACATTGCTGATCAAACTATTTTGCATCAAGAAGCAGCTAGCCAATTACAAAGTGGTAAAAATACAGTTGATCAAAGGGCTAATTTAGTCATTAAAGCTGTAGCTGCGGCGACCACAACCAGATTCGCGCTAATCCAATATATTGATCCTGCATCAATTAAGCCATATTGGAGTTATGTATTATCAGCTTTTGCAAGAGCAAGAATTGTTACATCTCATAGCACCGTGGTGCACTTAAAATGCAGATTAATTTATAGATCATCGCTTCCTTCTGCAATATCAAATACTGAACCAATTTCAGCATGGGCTGCAGCTTCTGATCCTTCATTTGGAGCAGGTTGGACTGCTATTGCTCCATTAAATGATCCTGCATATTTATTACCTAATGCTTATGCGACTGATGAAGTGGATGGTGGGACAGCTTATCCTTCATTTTCTTTCGATCAATTCCAAATGCCAGATAGTAATAATGCCAATATGACTCTCGGCATAGTCATTTACACAATGGATAATTTAAATGCGACAGCAGCTTCTGAAGATTCAATTGAGTTTGATAGGGTATCACTCATTCCATCTTATTTTGGGGCTGATGCTTCTCCAGAGACTTTTGATGAATGTCTATCTAGATGCCAATATTATTATGAAACAAGTTTTGATAAATCTGGATTGACTGTAAATTATGTTTTTGCAGAACAATTTGCAGATGGCAGTGGGGTAACAATAACAGGTTATCCCAAAGGATTTGGCTTTCGCTATAACACAATTAAACGTGCTGCTCCTTCCACTCTTACTTTCATTAATCCCGATACTGGAAATCCTGCTGCCATCGCATTTGTATTAACTGATGGTGCTACTATTATTATTGAAGTAGAGCAAGCTATTGCTACATGGGCATTATTGAATAGTAATACTAAGGGCTTTAGTTATAGGGCTGCTAGTAATGCAGGAATTTCTCCACAAGGTAATGCAAGTACACATCCAGAAGGTTATATAAAATATCATTTTACGTCAGATAGTAGACTTGGAGTTTAATATGACAAGTTATAATGCAAATTTTGATTTAACGATTCCATTTTCAGATACGACAGTGCAAATGAATTTGGCTGCGAATGTTGAGCAGACTTTTACGGTGCCTGGAACAAATGCTCAAAAATATCAGGCATTATTTGGCTACAATCAAACTGCAAATGTTTATGTGGGATATAATGTAACGGCTGTTGCACCTGGAGCTGGATTACAAACCTCTACTGCTAATATAGAATTTCGTCCTGATAAACGATTTGTGAAAGGCGGAGATATTCTTCACTTTGCAAGTCCTGATGCTGCTGGTTCTTATATTGGGATATCTCTAAGAACACTTCCAGGTTAAAATAGATATTATTCGCACAAGGATGGTGCAATGGTAAACACAATAAAATTTTCTGAGTTTGATGCTATTAATCTCAGCGGTGACAACTCTCTTGTTGGGTTGAGTGATGGGGTTAATGCAATATCTGATTTACCAATCAGCTGGACAACTGCAACACGGCCAGGTTCTCAGCCTCCTTTTGTAGCGCCTACGGATGGATTTTCTGGTTACAATACAACCATTTCGCAATGGGAATTTTGGGACGCAGGACAGGGTCAATGGGAGATTATAGGTGGTGGCGGCGCTGGAACTGTTACAGAGGTCGATACAGGAACAGGTCTGACAGGTGGTCCGATCTTTGCTTCTGGGACGATCTCTTTTGCGCCGATAGCAGCTAATTCTTTCTGGGCAAATACAACAGGTGGTGTGGCAGTCCCCGCCGTTACTTCCTTGGCGAACTTTCTTTTAGCGTCCAACAATCTTTCTGACCTACCAAATAAACCGCTTGCTCGATCAAACCTTGGAGTCGCCATCGGCACCAATGTTGAAGCATGGAGCGCCATATTAGATCAAATAGCGGCTGGGATTTGGACAGGTGCAACTAGTATTACAACGCTAGGCACAATCACAACAGGAATATGGAATGGTTCAACTGTGACCGTCCCATTTGGCGGAACAGGAAATACCTCCTTTACAGCTTTCTCTGTCATTTGCGCAGGCACTACTTCAACAGCTCCCTTCCAAAATGTCTCTGGGCTTGGATCTGCTGGACAGGTTCTTACCTCAAATGGTGCTGGCGGCCTACCTACATGGCAAAGTACCACAGGTTCAGGAACTGTGAACCCTGGTCTTATCAATCAACTTGCTTATTACGCTGCTTCGGGAACGGTGGTCTCAGGACTCGCCACGGGAAATGATGGTGTGCTTATCACATCTGGCGCAGGAGTGCCGAGTATCTCCTCGACGCTGCCGCTTCTTGTGCAAACGAATATCACTGAGCTCGGAACAATCACGGTTGGGGTTTGGGAAGGGACGAATATTGCGCTGGATCACGGCGGTACGAACGCTTCTCTCGTTGCCTCAAATGGCGGTATTTTTTACTCAACTGCGACGGCTGGAGCCATTCTTCTGGGGACAGCGACTGCTAATCAAATACTCATGAGTGGGTCGTCTTCTGCACCTCACTGGTCGACAGCTACATACCCGGTGACCACTACTATAAATAGAATTCTTTATTCATCGGCTGCAAACACAATTTCAGAAATTGTAACGCTTACAAATGGAGTGCTAATTACGGGTGGCACTGGCATACCATCTATTGCGACGACACTGCCCTCAACAGTGCAATTGAATATTACGCAGCTAGGAACTGTTACGACTGGGGTTTGGAATGCGACAACTGTTACTGTGCCTTTCGGTGGAACAGGAAATACGACTTTCACGGCCTATTCAGTGATATGCGCTGGAACGACAGCAACTGGACCATTTCAGAATGTAGTTGGAGTAGGTGTGAGTGGTCAGGTATTAACTTCGAACGGAGCAGCCGCCTTACCTACTTGGCAGAATGTTTCAGGAACAGGAACGGTCAATTCATCTACTGCAAATAATCTTGCGTACTATGCTACGACTGGAAACACAATTTCAGGTCTCGCAAGCGCGAATGAGGGACTACTTGTTACATCAAATACAGGTGTGCCCTCTATTCTTGCTGGGTCTGGAACAACGGGGACTATTCTTAGAGCTATCTCTGGTGCAGCGCCTGCTTGGTCAACAGCAACTTACCCTGCGACTACAACCATTAATCAGATTCTCTATTCAAACTCTGGAAATGTTGTCAGTGGTCTTGCAACTGCGAATAGCGGTGTATTGGTGACATCTTCTACTGGTGTGCCTTCGATCTTAGCTGCTGGTACGACGGGACAAGTGCTACAGGCTTCAACTGCGGGTACGCCTGCCTGGTCGACAGCTACCTATCCTGCAACTGCCGGAACTTCTGGTAATGTGCTGACTTCTGATGGAACTAACTTTATAAGCTCCACTCCTGTTGGACCTTTAACTTTTGCATCTATTGCAACACAAGTTTTTACATCAAGTGGAACCTACACGCCAAATGCTAAGATGGTTTATTGCGATGTCCGAGTGGTTGGTGGTGGTGGTGGCGGCGGCGGTGGTGCTGCTGGAAGTTCAACTGTCGTTAGTGGTGGTGGCGGCGGCGGTGGTGCTTCTTTTGGTAGAGGAATATTTAGTGCTGCAACAATTGGTGCTTCACAAACTGTCACAATAGGTGCGCTTGGTACAGGGGGATCAACTGGAAATAACCCTGGTAATGCAGGAACAGATACAACTTTTGGCGCTTTATTAACTGGAAAAGGCGGAGCCGGTGGATCTGGAAGTGCTGCAGGAAGTGGAACAAGTGCCGCTGGTGGTGCAGGTGGCGTATCAACATTAGGTTCTGGATTTTATGCCATAGCAGGACAAAAAGGTGGTGTTAGCTTATGTTTTGCTATCACTGGATTAGGTGCCTTAGGTATTTGTGGTATAGGCGGAGCATCTCAATTAGGAAATGGCGCTGTTGGGGTAGTTTCAGGCGCAGGTGTTAATGGAAATGCGGCTAGTGGTTATGGAGCTGGTGGTGGTGGTGGTGGATCTAATACAGGTGCTACTGCTGCTGGTGGTAATGGAACACCTGGAATTTGTATAGTGATTGAATATTTGAAAACATAATTTAGCCACCTAATAGTTTATTAAGTGGCTCTTTGATTTAAAGTTCAGTTGTATTGATTTCTGGATCAGGAATACTAGCTATAATTTCTGATTCAACAGCCTGAGGTATGGCTTCTTCTTTTTTAATGATTGGACATTGGCTTATTACTTTTTCAAAACAAATCATTCCAATATCAATTAACTTGTATGCTTCTTGAGCGAGCATATTATTTTGATCAATTGGAATACATTTTAAGAAATTAACAAAATTATGATAGTTTGCATAAGCATTAACAATTAGAGATTGTTTAATAATTGCATCTTGATTCTCACTCATTACTTCTTCCTTTTGTTGGGTTAATTTTTTCTTCCATTATGGGGATATTTTTAACAAGAAAATCTTTAAAACAAAACATACAAAATGGAATTCCATATCCTAAAGGATCATGATGTATAGACCACATCAGATTGCTATTGCATTTTTTACATATGTGTTCCTTAGGATGAAAATACATTATTTCTTTTTAGCCTTTGGAATCTTTGCACCAGATTTTCTGGCTTCATTAAGACTAGCTGCAATCGATTGGTCTTTAGGGTGACCAGATTTTTCCATTTCTTTAATATTTTTACCGATTGTTTTTTTACTTTTTCCTTTGGCGAGTGGCATTTTATTCTCCTTGATAATTTCTTTCGTTTATAACCATAATTTCTTCACTAATCCTTGCTAAATGTTTATTTATATCACTTAATTGAATATTGGTTTTATCAAAAGATTTTGCAATTTTTTTCAATTGTATAGCTATTGCTTCAATAAAATTATCTTCCATCAGTTTTATCTCATGTGTTTATTAATAAAATCTATCACGGATTTTTCTTTACCTAGTTTAATGGCATTTAAAGGTGTTAGTACACCAAAACCAAGTTTAGGATGCTGGGATTTAAACCAATTCCAGGCAGCTTCGCTGTTTCCATTATAATGTTTTTTTACTTTATCGAAATATTCTTGGTCAATCATAAAGACCTTAAAAAAACCCCGCTTGGGAAGCGGGGTAAAGAAGATTAATCAGCTTTTAACATGATGATTTTCATGTAAGCAGAAGAAGCAGGTGCATTGGTTCCTAATACTGGAGCTGCAACTTGAACAACTGCGCTTGAACTATTTGCAAGTTCAAGTACATCACCAGCATCAAAGTGAACAAAAACGTCAGCGACGATTTCATTTGCTTTTTGTTCTGGGGATATTGTTTGATTAGCAAAAGTACTACCAGGAACATAAACTCCATTTTTAAATAGAGATAATGTCCAGCATGGTAATGGACTAGCAATTGGATTTAAATTACCACAAATACCAGTTGCTACGTCATACCAATCAGCTTTCTTAATGGTAATTTTTCCAGTTGCCGCAGCTTGTGAAACATCAATATTTGCCGTTGCAAAAATGGTATTTTCTAAAATAACAGTTTGGCCCGCAACGAGAGAGCCTGGGCTTGCTGCTAAGTTTTGATTTAGAATTGAGAATACTTCTGCAAATTCTGGTGCAGCTAAAGCTGGAGGAGGATTAGTGCCACCATCATTACAATTTACACATGAACCTGGAATACCTTGTGGGCCTTGAATACCTTGAGGACCTTGTAAGCCGTCTTGACCACGAGGACCTTGAATGCCTTGTTCACCTTGAACGCCTTGCATACTCTTATCACAAGGGTTGCATTTACATTTATGATCATCCATTAATTTTTTTACTCCAACAATTAATACGCTTTACCTTTACCACCATTACTGTTTGGTAATGGCATCTTTGGTTCCAATTGAACATTGCGTTTTTCAGCTTTCATTTGGGTTGGCGGACGTGGTGTATTTGCAAGGTCTGACATGTCATGGTAGCCCATTGCATTTGTCATTTGATCGACATTGCGAGCTTGCCAGCTTTTTTTCATGCAGTAGGATTCATTCTCTACTTGGCCGTTTACACCATCAGCATTTTGATAATCTGCCATGATTAAATTCCTTTTAATTATGCAATTGTTTGTGAAAAACGTAATACGACACCATAGAAATCATAAGCCGTTGTTGCTTGATTATTCGCTGTGATTTCTAATGAATATTTACTGTCTGCCGTAATATCAAAAGCAGGGGTTGTTACGGTGCAATTTGTTACATAAGGATTTGCTTGTGTAGCTGTAGCCAAAGTTGCAGTGATTGGAATTGAGGTAACTGAAACTGCCACGTTATTTGCATACGCGATTCTATCTAAAGTTGCAGTGTGTGCAGTCATTGCAAGCGTGCCGATAGAATAAATAATATCAAAACTATCTAATCTAAATCCTTTAGCGGCAGCAGCTACAATAATTGGATTAATATCAACAGCAATAATAGAAGTTTCAGCAGCAGCGGTATGACGTTTAACATAATTACCTTGTGCTATACGAGTAGTTGTCCATGTGCCTGTTCCAAAATTTATAACATCATTGATACCTAAGAATTGTTGCTTAGCAATAATGTTTGCAGCACCTGTATCTAATAAAACATTTGCAGTTGCAGCACCAGGATCAGGTAAAGAGATAACACTTGATTGTCCCATTACACTGTTGCGCAATGTGGTGTTAAATGCACCGCCTGCATTTAATGCAGAAATAATTAATGAACCATTTGCAGCAGTGGTTGGAAAAGAAATTAATGTACCAGCAGTTCCAGATTTACCAGCTTGGATATTTCCATCATTTTGAATATTTGCTGCGGTGTCATCAACTGTTCCATTCACATCAACAAAATGAGCGATGTAATTAACTTGAGTTGCAGAACCCGCCATTACAACATTTGTTTTAGTTGCATCTGATGGTAAGAAACCTGAATCTTCTAGTGCACCTAATGTTCCGTCAAAAACTGCAAAATTACCGGCGACAACGGGAAGTGTTACTTCACCATTTCCACCTGGTAGTTGAGTGAAGGTTGTGAAATCATCACCATCAAATAAAAAGAATTGGTTGCCGTCGCTTGCTTGAACTAAAATCACATCGCCAACTAACCAAGTCCACTCTCCCGCGTTGAGAGCAGCAAGTTCGTCAGCTTGATTTAGAACATAATTGGCAGCCGCGACTTCGGCTAATGTGTTTTCTGCGACGACTCTAACGATATTTGGGACGTTATTAAAGTCCCGTGCTATAGCAATAATGGCCATTATGCTTGTCTCCCTGACAAATATATAAAGTTTCCATACAGGGAAGATTGTATCATATTTGGCTAAGGGAACAATGAGAATTAAGGGGGAACAATCCCCCTTAATGTTCTATGTGGAACATTTTCAGAATGGAATATCGCTGTTTGCAAATTCAGAATCGTTAGATTTGGTTAAATTTTGTTTAGCATAATCATTAATTCGATTCGTTTTTATGATTTCACCATCCTTTTCATATTCAGAGACAGATACTTTTGCAACTCCTTCTCTCCCTAGAAAATCAGTAGCTTCTAAGTTATCTAAATCATATTTATCAAGAAGACCGCATGTTTCTGCAAAGTGACGTAGCTTGTATTCAAAATTCTCCATGTCGAGCATGATCCAATCTGTAATCTTGAGTGAGCGACCTTCGTTTAAAAGAAGTAAACCAACAACTAGCATTTTATTGATTCCATTCTTGCAAGTTTTTTCCTCTACACTTTCTACAAGAAATTTATATTCTCCCTTTGGAAAAACATTTCGTAATTGATCTTGTTCTTCTGTAATTCGTTTGTAACCTAAACTCATTTGGAACTCCTTAGTTATCGAATTTCTAAACGTATATTTTGTTTTAACGCTGCACCTGGAATAACAGCACCAGACAATATTTCTTCCTTTAACTTTATTTTATCTAAAGATGTAACGCTTTTTACTTTCTTATAATTATCTGGAATCTCATCCTCGTTAAGGATATCTACGGAAAGCGGACATTTTTTTATTTTCACAATGAAATAAGGACATGAGATTTCATTGATGCCGCATCTTTCCATATTAGATTTTAAATAGTCTGACAAGTAAGTGAGACGGTTGTCTAATCTCTTTTCGCGTTCCGCCATTTCTTTCTTTGCATTTTCGATCGCGTTTCTCTCCGCTTCGAGATTTTTTATATACGAAGCAACAGCGATCCCTTTTTCTTTCACTTCTCCTTTTGCTATGTCGAGGAGAGCAATTGCATTCTCATTAACTTCACCAGTTTCTGGATCGAAAGTTTTACTTAACACTTCTTGATATTCATTGGCTATTTTGTAGAGATTCATAATGCGATGTCCTCGTTGTAATATTCGTTCATCTTTTGTTTAACAAAATTAAGATCGTTTGGGATATTTCTATCTTCAAACATTCCCATTGGTGACTTTGCGATATGACGCGCATCACCTTGGGTTATGAAATGATAGTTGCCGTCAGTAACTTGTGTTTGTAAGAGCATCGCAACAGTTGTTTCCATTCCATACTTTTCTGCAAAAAGTTTACCAATGGTTTTGATGTTCATCTTTCCTGACTCATCCATTGCAGAATGTGTGAGGATGAAACAATCAATATCTTCGCGAAGTAACTTCAATGCGTTCATGATTGACCAGGCATGATTACCAATTTCTGAAAACTTATCGAAACCACGCTCCATACAACGACGCATAAATTCATTAGTCATTACAAATTGAAAATCATCTATGATGATTGTTTTAATATCTGGACGATTGTTTGATATAAAGTTTGCTGCCTTAATAATTTTTGAATAATCATCCGTAGAATAATAATTACCTTCTTTCCAATCACTAGACATGCTTTTATATTTATTTTTGTAACCACGGAATGGAAGTGGTTTATCAATAATATTTAAAATAAAAGTTTCATTATGATCTAAATTTCTTATCGAAGTACTTTTACCGGTTCCGCTTTCACCAATAATTAAAGATATGTTACTCATGCTGTAAATCTCCAAAATATTTCGCCATTATTTCTGTCTTGAACTGGGACATAACCCTGTTCGTATTTGTCTTTGCATTCTTTGATTGGTAACTGAGAATCAATTAATTCATGCATTCGATCTAAGATGAGATCTTTTGTTACTTCATCGTGATCAAATAACATTGAAAGAAAATTCTCAATTTCGTTTTTTGGTAAATCATTGATGTGAAGTGAATATCCATCGAAATGATTTTTGTCTGCATATTCGTCTATAATGGAATGTTCAATATAATTTGAAAGAATTTTTTTCATGGCTTGTCATTCCTTTGACATTTATTTTTAGCATGAGGGGCGCTGCAATCCGTACAATATATCACCCCAGCAGGTTGGTAGCCCATAGTCAGCCAGTATAAAGTTTCTTCAGTTGGATCCATTGGTTCATAACCATATTCGTATTTCATTTTGCTTCCCCTGTTTGTAGTTGATGAAGACAAGAATATATCATTAGTTAGCACATGTCAACACTTGTAAACATTGTTATACTAGATATAAGTTGACATGTTTATATTATTATTTTATAAAGGTTTACAATTTTACGGAGGAGAAATTAATGAATACGGCAGATAGCTTGAGATATATAAGATATGAATTAAGGTTAAACCAGGCGCAATTAGCATCAGTATTAAATGTAACTAGATCATCTATTTCTTGTTATGAAAATGGCCGAAGACACCCTTCTTATGCCACAGTATTAAAAATATTGAAGTTAGCAAAACAACATAATTTAAATGTGAGTTTGGATGACATTAAACCGGAATAAGGATGTTTTATGATATCCCATCAAATTGAGGGGAATAAGATGACGTTTGAAAAAGACCATATAACTAGAATTACTCGTCTTGAAACAGTTGTTGAAAGTATTAATGAGACTTTAAAGGATATTAAATTTAATCAGAAAGATTTGTCTAATGATATTAAAGCGATTCAAAGAGATTTATCGAATGATCTTAAAATGCTTAGAAGTGAAGTGTGGAGTCAAACCAAATGGATTTTGGGATTTATTTTCTTAATTCTTGGCTCACCACTTTTTACAGCTTTATTATCTAAAATTGCAGCATGGGTGAAAATTACTTAAAAGGATTTTATATGGCATGGATGCAATATAGCCAAATCAAAAGTTTAGTAGATGAATATTGGGAATTGAAGGATGAGAAGAGATATGAAGAATTTATTTTAAAACTAACTGAAATTTTAGATATCTAAAATAAAAAGGGGGAAGTTAAGGCTTCCCCTTTTCTTTCTAAACACCACAATAAGTAAGGAATCTTAATGAAGCTAGTTCCATATGGCAAGCCTCTTTATGAATTATTGCTGGAGGGGAAAAATCCCAGTAATAGTGTTTATGTTTATATCGGTCAAAAATCATGGGAGAAAGGTCAAAATTCTTCCATATCACGTCCTACCAGAACATTAGTGTTACCACCTCATCATTTACCCCAATCTTATAAATGGCCCGTTCAGGGATGTGAGATACTTCTGATAGAGACTAGCAATTTAGTAACGGAATACATTGAAGATATTGTACAAGTTTTGTTCGATTATGATGCGGACAGAGTGGTACTTTTATCTTCAAATTTATCGATAACCCTATATAAAAAGGAATTTTAATTATGTCCGATGATCGTCGTCCAGATAAGAAATTTAAGAAATTAAACACTATTCCGTCGCTATCTTCTGAGACTGAGATCTATGAGTCAGAATGGTCTCTTATGTCAGAAGTTGAAGGGCGTGAGCAAGCATGGTTTTGGAAAAATGTTATTCCGTTGCATACAAGTACAGTTTTAGCTGGTATTGGGGGAATTGGAAAATCTTTATTATTGCTTAATATAATTTCTCATGTGACTAATGGTAAAGAGGCTATTATTTGCGGTGAAAAAGTTAATTTCCCGATAGGTAATGTCATTTTATTAAGTGCAGAAGATGATATCCATTCACAACTTCAGCCAAAATTAAAAGCTATGGATTCTAATTTAGAAAAAATTCATTTCATTAAATCCAAAATTGGAAATCTTTCTAAGAAAAAAAGATTTCTCGAATTGGATTCTGATTTATATATTATTGAAGACAAACTTATTAAGTTAAAAGAAGCTAATGAAGAAGTCACTTTCATTGTTATTGATCCAATCACATATTTTTTAGGTAAGGTGCGCGATAGTTATAATATCGAGGTCGCTAATTTTATACAGGGCCTCAATGATTTAGCTGAAAAATACAATCTTGCCATCATCCTTAATAAGCATCTCAGAAAACAAGCATCGGGCGGAATGAGAGGTCTTATGGATGCTATCAATGAAATTAGTGGTGCAAGCGCCTGGGTTAATACTCCACGCATGTGCTGGTTGATCACCGCTTGGCATGATGACCCTGCGATTAAAGTTATGACTAATGCTAAACAAAATTTAATTTCAGTTGAAGATACCCAACAAGCATATGCATATCGCATCGTTTCTCATGAGGGAAGGGGTAAATTAGAGTGGTTGGATGGTAAAATGTGTATAAATTCTAATCAAGCAATGAACAAATCTGAGTATGAGGGGGGCAAACTGAAGCAAGGAATTGAGTTTATATTGAACTATTTAAAGAAGAATGGGCAATCAAGGTACGATGCTATCGTAGAGGCAGCAGTTCAGGCTGGTATAAAAAAGAAAACAATACGCAATTCTTGTGAACAATTTGAACAAGACTATGCGGATGAACTTGAGATTAGTCGCGGCTTAAGAAATGCAAAAGTTTACAGATTAGTATAAAAACATGTGCTAGGCACACATACATGGGCAAACAGGGCAAACTGGCTGGGAGACCCCGTGGTTGACGCATTTCAGTTTGCCCTTTTTAGTTATCCCCTTAGGCAAACAGCATGGGCAAACTGGATCAGTTTGCCCCCAGTTTGCCCCCAGTTTGCCCCCCTTATGGGCAAACACAAACACACCCCTAAGTATATATATATATTATTATTATTATTATTATAGTGTCAGTTTGCCCTGTTTGCCCATGGGGGGGTATATAGAAGGTTTTAATTTTAGGAGAATGAGTATGAATTTTTTGAGCAAGGAAGATGTAGAGAGGATGGATTTAAACAAAGCTGATAGAGAACTCTATTTTGATGTTTTGGCTAAAGGTGGAAAATTGTCACTTTTGGAAGAACGCAAGGATGGTTATTCGGTTGCTATTATTTTTGAGACTTAATGATGAAAATCTCATGGAAAGAGAGAAAGAATTATTTATGTAAGTTGATTAAACAGGTCTCGGATGAGAATGGAGGGGATGAGGAAGAATGGTTGAGGGAGTATGCGAGAGAGATGGTTAATAAGTATCGGGATGATTTAGAAACGCCAATTGCATGCTTTGATGATTTAATTTACAAAAAAATGACAATTATTATTTAGGAGAAAGAAGATGAGGTTTTTAGAAACGATTACTTTTATGGGAAATGATGCGTTGGTTCCAATTGATAGAATTAAATGGATCAACTTTACTTATATTGATGGATGGAGAATAAAAATTGTGTCGGATGATGGTGATTGGGAAGAATGTTTTGGAGATGATGATGATAAAGCAAGTAAACGATATGTAATGATAAAGAGGATTATTGAAGCTGAATAATTTTTAGACTTATGTCAGGATGAAATTTTCACAAGGATGTGAAGATGAGAGGTTCTTATGGAAAGAAGTATTTTCGAGCTGTAGGTGGATTGTATGGGGATAAGGTCGAGAAAGATCCTGAGACGTTAGATCTTTTTAACAAGGTAGAGGTAAAGGAGAAAAAGAGATCGTCGCGTGTAGACGCTCCTAGTGAGTTTGAGGAGCATAGATTAGTGGTGGTTTGGTTAATGAGGAATAAGATACCTTTTTATCATATTCCGAATGGTGGCTATAGGAAGCAACATGAAGCGTATAAGTTGAAAGCAATGGGAGTATTTTCTGGGGTGCCTGATTTGTGTATTTTGGGGGGCAGGAAGGGTTACCATGGTTTGTATGTTGAGGTTAAACGTTCTATTGGTGGTAGGCTTTCTGATACGCAGGAATATTGGGGAAGAGTTCTAACTGAAGCTGGGTATTTATGGAAGGAAGGGAAGGGAGCCGATGAGTGCATTAGGATTATTAGCGATTACTTCGACATGGGGAACGGGAATGGTAAATTTTGACATGGCGGTTGAATTTGTGCTGCAGAATGAGGGAGGGTTGGTTGAGAATGAGAATGATGCGGGGGGAATAACGAATTTTGGGATAAGCTTGCGGTTTTTGCGTAGCTTAGATGATGCAAAGTTAAAGAAATATGGGATATTTATACCGCCAGATGCGGAATCGGTAAAAGAATTGAGTAGAGAGCAGGCACGGACTATTTATTTTGGCGAATTTTGGGAGAAAAGTGGAATAATTGGGCTGCGGGAGCAAAATGTCGCGAATTATTTATTTGATATGATGGTGAATATGGGTACGGGACAGGCTGTGAAGATATTGCAGAGGGCGACTTGGGCGCTAACGTGTAATGTGGGGTGTATTAAGGACGATGGAATAATGGGTGAAATGACACTTTCATTGGCGAACGCTTTTGCTAGTGGGGAGGTTATTCCGGTGCTCATGGCAATTAGAGCTGAGTTTTATCGAAGCCTCGATAGGCCGGCTTTTTTAAATGGCTGGTTAAAAAGAACGTATAGGATTTGAGCTAAGGAGAGCGATAATATGGGGCTTTTTAATTGGTTAGGGGGCGTAGAAGCGCCTATAAAGGCAGTCGGGGATTTGTACACGACGGATAAGGCTAGATTGGAAGGTGAGACGAAATTAACGCAAGCAGAGTCTAGTGCGAGAATGGCTCAGCTTGAGAATAATCGGTTGATGGTGTTGAGTGGGAAGGTTTTTACGGGTGGTTGGATTGCGTTATTAGGGTGGACATGCGGATTTTTGGTGTTGCTATTTTATGCGCCTCAGATAATTGTGCTTACTTATATTTGGGCGAAAATATGTTTGCAGAATGGATATGTTATGGCGTTTCCGATGCAGCCTGATGATATTTTGAATTTGATTTATTTACTTTTTGGTACCGGGGTTTTGACAACGATTAAAAGAAATAAATGATTGTTTTTTGGGGATGGATTGGGTAAATTAAAATCACATGAGCAACTCCATTCTCTTGTCATGTTTAAAGTTACAAAATATGCCCTTCCTTCCCTGTAAGGGCATTTTTGTTTAAGTTTCTATTTGAGAAATAAAAAAACATACGAATATACCAAGCATATAACCATATAATGCTGAAGAATAAGATGTTACGAAATCATATTTTATATCAAGAATGGCAATAATAAGGCAAATTAAAGATAAAGTTATATAGTCAAATTTCATTTTAGTTATTCTCTACTTTATAAATAATAAAGTGTATGAATAAAGAAATTCCAATTACTGCACCCATTAAGAAGATAAGTATTTTCTCCATTTTCATTAACATGAGAGCTTTAGCAAATATCATACCGATAATGAATGAAATCATTTTATTTTTTCTCGTTTTGTTTTGTTGGCCAAGATTATAATTTTTGTGTAGTTATGTCAATAGATGTTTAGTATTTATTTTATATTTTTTTGAGGTATAATTGGTTAAATTGTTTACTATTTGAGTATCTTGTAATGCGTTATAAACCTTTTCCTTATGATGATGAAATTGGGCAAGAAATTTGTCGTACGATTGGTACTCATAGTGAAGGACTTAAAGCACTTTGTAAGAAAAACCCTTCATGGCCTCGTCCAGCTCATATTTATACATGGATGATTGAAAACCCTTCGTTTAAAGAGATGTATATACGCGCGAAACAAAATCAGATTGAATCTTTAGTCGATGATATTGTCGATATTGCCGATGATACAAGTGAAGACTGGATTGAAAATGATAAGGGAACGATTGTCGCTAATCATGATCATATTAATAGAGCGCGCTTGCGCATTGATACGCGCAAATGGCTAGCGGCTAAGCTCTGCCCCCGATTATATGCTGATAAGACGCCGTCGAATACAGACAATAATGATGCACTCTCACAATTCCGTGTTGAAGATAAATAAGGTTAGCTATGTCAGATACATTTAGAAAAGAATACAAACCATTAAGTGGTATAGTTATAGATGATATTTTTGTTTTTAAATCCAAAGCTGAGCAATTATTCCATGAATTTGATGCTGCGAATTTACGGCAAGAAACAGATAAAAGAATGATGGAACTCGCTAAAACAAATCTCGAACAAGCTATTATGTGGGCTATTAAGTCGATTACATGAACAAAGCAGAATTTCAAGCAATCGTCTCTGACTTTCCATCCTTCGCTAAAGAGTTTTTACATATACGCAGCAAATCAGGTCAAATTAAAAAGTTTGAGCTTAATCGAGCGCAACTATATGCGCATGATCGATTAGAACAACAATTAAAAGATAAAGGTAAAGTTAGAGCGCTCATATTGAAAGGCAGGCAGCAGGGCATGTCAACCATGATTCAAGCCCGATACTTTCATCGAGTCATCACACGTCGCGGTACTAAAGCATACATCCTCACTCACGAAGCAGAGGCTACTAAAAACTTATTTGAGATGACACAAAGGTATTATGATAAGTTACCGTCAGGCTTGTGTGCGCCAGCAGATAAGGCGTCTACAAAAGAATTATCATTTAAAAAATATGATAGCGGTTATGCGGTTGGAACAGCGGGAAATAAGGGAGCGGGAAGGTCACAAACTATTCAACTATTCCATGGTTCTGAAGTTGGTTTCTGGCCTCATGCTGAAGATCATGCTAAAGGTGTTTTGCAAGCGGTAAGCAATGAGAAAGGAACTGAAATAATCCTTGAATCAACTGCGAATGGTATTGGTAATTATTTTCATTCTATGTGGAAATCTGCTGAATCAAAGCATTCTGAGTTCATTTCTATTTTTATTCCATGGTATTGGCAAGAGGAATATATTGCAAATGATGTTGGGTTTTCACCAACTGAGGAAGAGGATTATATTTATAATCTTTATAAAGAAGATGGCATGAGTCTTGCTCATCTTGCTTGGCGTCGAATAAAGATATCTGAATTTTCTAATGATTATGATGTTGGTATGGAATCATTCAAGCAAGAATTTCCATGTACTGCTACCGAAGCTTTCTTAAATCCTATTGCGAATGTATTCATTAATGCCAAACATGTTGTGCGAGCTAGACGTGCAAAAGTCGAATCAGATACCAGATTAATTATTGGTGTTGATGTGGCAATGGGTGATACGGATAAGACCGCAATCATTAGACGCAAAGGTCGAGTAGCCTATAATCTGGAAACGTTCCGAAACATGAACACAATGGAAATAGCAGGATATCTTAAACATGTCATTGAGAAGGAAAGACCTCATAAGATGTACATAGACTGCATCGGCATTGGCGCTGGTGTTGTGGATAGACTTCGCGAACAAAATTATCATTTCGTGGAAGGTATTAATGTTGCTCGCTCTGCCAACCATAAAGATAAGTTTCGTAATCTTCGCGCTGAACTCTGGTCAGAAATGCGTGATTGGTTGACACAAGAAATGCCGGTTCAAATTCCCGATGATGATACGCTGCATGGGGATCTCTGCAATCTCGGCTACAAGTATGATTCTTCTGGACGACTGCTTATTGAGAGTAAAGATGATTTGAGAGCGCGAGGAATGCCCTCTCCCGATACATCCGATGCATTAGCCTTAACCTTCTACTCTGGTTTCTATGAACAAGAAGGTGATAGTGGTGTAACTGTTATCCCAGTAATACGACCGGGAATGTTTATATAATGGAATTAACTTTTTTCCAATGGTTAGCTGAACAAAAGGATAGACATGATCCTATAGGAAAACTTGCTAGGAATCTTATTTATTATGCGGATGGATTAAGAATTAATATTGAACAATTAGAATTAATAGATAGTTGCGAGCAAACTATTAATGCATTTAATAGCGCAGTTGATGAGTATCAAATCTATTATCATGATAACTCGAAAGAAAAATAAATTCATGAGTTATCACGTAAGGATCAAAAGGAATGTATCAACCTATAATTGTTTAAATGATATACTTGCCTCAATAAATACATGGAATGTATTACTATGGCAATCGAGAAGGATATCGAGTTAACACGTAAGATTCGTCAACGCATCAAAAAATGGGATGATGATTGGCGTTTCAATAAAGACCAATACCATGAATTTGTCTCATTTACCATGGGAAGCCAATGGACTGAGGATGAGTCTAAGCTTTTTATTGATTATAAAAAAATTCCTTTATCATTTAATAAGCTTGCACCGCTTATCAATCATTTGCTTGGTGAACAGCGTCAAAATACCCCAAATCTTCAAGTAGTCCCTGATAAAGGCGTCGATACTGAGACTGCGGCAGTACGTGAATCCCTTATAAAAGATATCTCACTCAATTCCAGTGCAAAAGTTGTCTATCAGAATGCCTTCCAACAAGCTGCCATCGGTGGTTTTGGTGCATATCTTATCGATACAGAATATGAAAGTGAACGTGGTGATAATGCGTTTAATCTTGTGATTGTTCTTCGTCCTACTAAAGATCCTACATGGTGTTACTGGGATGTGAGTTCTCGTTCCCCATGTAAAACTGACGGCATGTTTGCAGGCCACCGTATCAGAATGAGCCGGAAGATGTTCGCTTCACTCTACGGTGAGGATGTCGAAAAGCAAATTGGTTCAGAAGCTAACTATGACGAGGGCTCAGCGACCGGTTGGATCTTCTCAACTGATGATGAGATAACGATCATCGAAGACTTTGAACGTGAATATGAAACTTCAATGATGTACCAACTCTCTAATGGTCGAATTATTGATAATAAGGCCTATAGAGATTTAGAACGCATTGAAGTCGAAGGAAAAAAGTACCTCGTTGATAATGATGAGTTTGTGACGGTCCATAACAAACGCGAGACTCACAAGTACAAGATTAAGCGTCGTAAGGTAGCTGGTGATTTCTTACTTGAAGAAACCGATTTTCCTTCTGAACAACTTCCAATCATCTTTGTAGATCAAAATTCATACATTGATAAATCTGGAAAGCAAATTTGCCGTCCGTTCATAAAAGATGCCAAAGATGCGCAACGTTACATAAACTATTTAGGCACACAATCAGCCTATCTAATGCGTGTAACCAGATATGATCAGTTCTTAGTAAGTAAACAAAATGTTAGATCTCCTGATACGCAAGTCATATGGAGAGATCCAGCCACTGCTCAAGGTGGTTTAATTTATGATGAATCACCAAATGGAAATGTTCCACAACAATTAAGACCTCAAGAATTACCTGCTTCTTTAATCAATCAGTACCAAAGAGCACTTGCTGATATCGAACAATGTACAGGGATGTATGGTACACAGATGGGAGAACAAGGCAATGAAGTCTCAGGAAATGCTATTGATGCTCGTACTAAGCGTGGGCATTATAATACTTTTGTTCCTTTCGACTCACTTAACAGAGCTATTGCATGTGGTGGGCAAATTATTGATGAAATGATTCCTCATGTTTACGATTCTGAACGCGAGATGATGTTAAACATGACTGATACGGGCATGACTAAAGTCACCCTAAATCAGCAAATGGATGAATATGGTTCACAAATCAAAAATGATATGAAAGAGGGATCTTATCAAATCAGATTATTACCAGGCCCTTCATTCGAAGGTCAGAAGCAAGAGAATCTCGAATCAATCCAAACTGTACTTCAAGCAAACCCTCAATTATTCAGCTTAGTGGCTGATTTATACGTAGATAATCTTCCAATGGCTAACAACATTGAGATGCGTAATAGGTTAAGGACGATTGTACCACCTGAAATCATCGAAGCTGGAAAAACTGGCAAACCAATTCCACCTAAACCACAGCAACCACCACCAGAATTGATGATGAAGATGCAAGAGTTAGAAATGAAGCAGAAAGAACAAATGATGAATGCTCAATTCAAGATGAAAGAGCTTGAGTTAAAAGAAAAGCAATTGGAATTGGAAGGCATTAAAACCGGCAATGATATTTCTGTTGCTATGGCTAAGATTCAAGGAGAGAAACTGCAAGCGGCAGCTCAATTACAAGAACAAGAGCTTCGTTATCAAGCCGAAACAGAGCGTACCCAGTCAGACCAAGCAATAGCACACGCTGAGAATTTAGTAAAAATATTAACCCACCAATCAAAAGCTAAGGAAAGCGCCAATGTCAGATGAAAGTAAAATAAGAAGTGTAGATGATTTAATTGTGCAAGAGGAAGCAGTTAAATTAGGGAATCCAATCTCAGAAATTCCAAAAAAAGAAGAAAAGGAATCAAAAGAATCAAAATCTGAAGAATACGAAGGTACAGAACAAGATGACGATCTTGAAGATGACGAAAATAGGGAAGATAAAAACAAAGAAGAAGAAGAATCAGAAGAAAAAAAACCAGATGAATTAGAGTCGTCACAAAATACCTCAACACAAGACGAAGTCGATGAGTATGGCACAAAGGTCGGTAAAAAGAAGCTCTACACCGAAGAAGAAGTGCAGAGGATGATTCGGGATAGGCTCTCGAGAGGTAAGAATGCTCAAACTGAAACTCAGGTACAAGCTGCTGCTAAGGATTTTACACCAGACCCTGAATCTACTGACTCTTGGGAGACGCAGTTAGAGGACTTTATAGATGCGACGATCTCGAAAAGAGAGCAGAAAGCGAAAGATTCTGAATGGCGTGCTCGTGAAGAAGCTGCTCAAGGTGAATTTGAGGTTAAGTTTACACAAGGAATGGGAAAATATAAGGATTTCGAAGCCACGGTCTCGAATAAGCCAATCACTAACGCGATGATGCTTGCTACTCGTTCTATGAATGACCCAGCAGCCTTTATTTATGCAGCTGCAAAACAACATCCCAAGGAATTAGAAAGAATTGCACAAATTCAAGATCCATTGGCGCAAGGTGTTGAAATGGGAAGACTCGAGGAACGCATGAAGAAATCACGTAATCTTCCATCATCACCAAAGCCAGCCAAAGTAATCACTGGTGATGCCTCTAATTCTTTACCACAACTTGATATTGATGCGAGAATAGCTCAACACGCTAAGACTAAAATCATGCGATAAGGAGATCGATCATGCCAATACCAGGCGATAATGGAAACCCCCGCCTTGAGCGACAAAAGCAAAACGTCAGAATCAGAGAAGTTGCCTTAACTGGCGCTGATCTTCAAAAAGATATTAATCACTGGTGTGAACCTGAAAAACCAGAAGCGATTCATCTTGATGGAGCAATCTATAGACGTGGAAAATAGTTCGAGTAATACCCAAAAGAGAAAAAACGTAATGTTATCCGGTAACATTGCGCGATCTTTAGGTATTGCTCGGGGAATAGGGCGTGACACTTCCTCCCACGTGCCTATTCCCAAGAATATTGATGAAGATAAGGAAAATACTAATCGTCATACGGAGCATCGATAATGACACCACGTGAAATTCTTGAAGAAAAGAAAGTTGAAGAAGCTAGATGCGCTGAACTGGATCGTAAGAATGAAATCAACCGAGCTAAATTTGAGGATTGTGACCATGAAGCCAAATAGATATGCAAATGAAAATATGAAAACACCAGATGGCATGCCTATGCCTCGTATTATTTATCCTAATGATATTCTTCCAGATGTTAATGACCTAACCCAGATGAGCAAAGAAGCTCAAATAGCAGAGGTGAAAACAGATGGTAGTAACCCTAGGGGCTAATCGTCAAGATAAGCGTAATAAACAAATTTTAGAGATTACAGCCAAGAATTTGGAGAAGCGTTCACCTTCAAAGCGTTTTGATTCAACGCTTGATGAGCGTGAACGAAACTATTCTACTTCTTCAAGAGATCCAAGATTGACTGAATACAGATAATGACTATATATAATAATAATATTTATATATATTTTTATTATTGTAGTTATGTGAGGGAAATGTGTGCACAAGTCTTAAATGGTAAAGATAATCATCATCTTACAAAATTAAAACCTTGTGTATAATATTGTAATAATATGTTGATGAAATTATCAATAAAACTTATCATCACTTTATTAAGAGTTTATACATAATCTACTCACAGAAATTGTGGATAACTTTAAGGAGTTTAAATGGCTAAATTAGATGCTAAGGAACGCAATGCTATTCCTAAGTCTGAATTTGGTTTGCCTGGTGAACATAAATATCCGATGCCTGATCGTTCTCATGCAGCTAACGCCAAAGCACGTGCTACCCAAATGGTTAACGCGGGTAAATTAAGTGAAGGCTCAAAAGCCAAGATTGATGCGAAGGCAAATCGTCTATTAGGTAAAGGAAGAGGCTAGGATGAGAAAACCACCATCACAAGCAGAAATGAGTGTTGCATCTAATGCTCAGCCTGGAACGCCCAACTATATGGATGAAAGCGCAGACTCTCCAGGAAATCCATTCCATAATAAAGTAGGTGGTGATGATGTTCCAGCCTATCGTTATAACAATCCACGCTATTGGGAATATCGTTAATGAGAACATTGTTTTTACAATCTAGTTTTCCTGCTAATCATAAATATTTTAGTATGGATACTTTTGTTTCTATTCCACATATTATTTGTATAGATTTATTATTTACAGACACTGATGATGGTGGTTTTTATTGTATAAATATTACGACTGAAGATGAAATAATCCATAATGAACTTCACCCTACGAAAGAATTAGCAATAAATAGCCTTAAAAATATATTAAATATCATCAATAATCCCGCCCATTATTCATTTAATATTGAAGTTGTAGATAATATTAGAATTTAGGTAAAAATAAATGGATACGTTATTCCTTTCATTAATGCTTTGTATGAGTATTATGGTTTTTATTTTATTAATTTTAGCCTTTATAAATATAAGGTAAATTCAATGGTTCATTTTAATTGTGAGGGTGGTGTTCCAGATCAAACTAAAAATAAAGATGGAGCAATGAATAAATGTTGTGAGTCTATTTATAAAAAAACTCTTTTAGAGATTATTCTACTTGTAAAAAGTAAGAATATAGAATCTGTGCATGAATTATTAAATGTTTTAAATTACGCTGTTTTAATGCTGGATGAGAAAGAAAATAAATGAATAAACTTGGAGTGTTTTTATTAGGATTGTTTATGACCATGCCCGCATTTGCAAAAACTGTGATGCATGGAACGATTAAAGAAAATAAATTATATTTTAATTCTTATGACGAAGGTAGTGCTACAAAATATTTCCCTCAGAAACATTATGAATTTTATTTATATGCTTATGATTTAAAATATGATGATGAGACAAATAAAAAAGATTACCTTGGTTATCCGATATATGATCTTGAGGCAAGAATTAAGGGTAATCTTGATTTAATCTCTTCTGATAAAAATAATGATACTTATCACTTTCGATTATCTTTAGAAGCTAGAGGCGTTACATTTACAGGCTGGACAGCTATTAAACATTTTGAAACAGGGGGCATTTCTTTTGATGGTGATATTACCTTAGCTGATCGATCGCCTGCTGTATTTGATTTAGATGTGAAATTAATCAAAAATAAAATAGGCAAACCGGAACTAATTACCTTGAACAATAATCCTTATTTTGGATTAGAGTTTTATGGGTCTGGGATTGATTTTAGTACAAAGCTCATTAGGATATCTCACGTCCCTGTCATCATCACGAAGCTATGATTATAATATTGTGCACCGAGATGCCGATTCATTCGATATATCTGGTCTCTCAATTACGACAAACTCATTTATAATATCATCAACCTGTTTATCTCTTTTCCCGAAAAGTGTAGATGAATTATTTAATGATGGAAGATTTTCTATCATTAAATTTATCCCCATGGCTTCTTTTTGAATTTTTTCAAGTTCGTTAAAACAATACTTAATAAAATTATCATAGAACTCTGGAGTTTTTCCCGGATTATTATCCCACATAATATCGAAATATTTTTTCCAATAATCCTTATGAGATTTATCAAGATACTCAATATACCCTGCCTTAAATCCGATAGGATTTGATATTTCTATTGCTTGGTAGTTTGATTTTAGTTGATCAGCAATTTTATCAATTGAGTGTTGATCTAATGAATAGTGAGTCATATAAAATTTATTAAGAGCAAAAGAGGAGGACATTGGAAATTCTAATATGTTAGGCCATTTATAAATTACATCTTGAATTCTAAATGTTCTTCCTAATTGCTCATTACAGGTATTAATAAGATTAACGCCAGCTTGATAGGTTCTGCATGTTTGATTAAGTACGGACAATACGACTGCTATTTCTTTATCTGTCGCTCCCATATTTTTGTAACCTTGCTTAATCATTTTCTTAGTACCTGGATTTTCAAAAGTAATAGTAGGATAAAAATTTGCTAATGTTCCAGTGAGATCAGCAAGAACAGCACCTAGAGAATGACCAGTGACTACAAACACAGTATTTTTTAATATTTCACGGCTATAAGTGACTTCATATAATTTTTTCGATACCAAAGAGAAAAAATCAGACATAGATTTATAATGAAGGAGGGGAATTGCGTTGATTGCTAATACATAATCGTCTAACAAATCAGGTAAAGAAGTGGGGACTGTCCCACGATGCGCGATTACAATATGAGTTGGATGAGGGTGATTTTTCACATAGCAAGCGCCTGCATAACCAGTCGAATATTCTTTATATTTAAATAAAGTCCATCCATGTGGCAAAGGTGGCCTGCCAGCATCCCTATAAACATCTAAACTCAGCGCCGCGCACTCGGACACAATAGATTTATTTTTTGCAATGACCTGATCAACCGGAATAAGGCCATCTTCTTGGTTGAAAAGATCATTAAGTTCAAAGGGGTTTTTTAAAGATCGTAAATTCATGCGCAATCCAATTTAATTTTTATTTTAGAGTTAAAAATGTACAATATAATTCTTTAGGGCTATTTATTAACATTTTATTAAGAGAGCACTAAATACATTAAATGACTCTGCTGGTCAATTCTGAAATTTCTGACGCTATTAAAAGCTTGCTATGTTTTCGTGTTCTTGTATTATTGCTTCCTATAACGCCCATTCTCGGAAGTAAAATACAGAGGTAACAAGTGAACACAAACGAACTGATAACTAACACCACAACTGAGCAACAATTAGTCGAGAAGGCAAAGTTGGACGATCTCGCCAAAAATTACATGAGGCAATCGCTGTCCCCTAGCACCCGCAAATTTTATCGCATCGACTTTGGTATCTTTTCTGCTTGGTGCGAATCATTAGGATTAACCGCCCTGCCCGCCGCTCCTGATACCGTTGCCCGTTTTCTTGCAGCCCAGGCAAGTCAAGGAAGAAAACACGCAACGCTCATTCGCCGTCTTGCTGCTATTCGTATGGCGCATGAAACGCAAGGCTATGACACTCCCACGCAACATAAAGGTGTTAAAGCTGTATTGAAAGGCATTAAACGTGAGAAAGGTATTGCTCAAAGTAAGAAAGCCCCTGCTACTGCTGACCGGATAGAAAGCATGATTGCATATTGCCCTGACACTCTCGCTGGATTACGTGATAAAGCCCTACTTCTTCTCGGCTTTGCTGGCGCATTCCGCCGCTCGGAATTGGTTGCGCTCACTGTAGATGATATCGAGCGTACGCCAGAAGGCATTAAGGTAATGATTAGAAAATCCAAAACAGACCAGGAAGGCGTAGGTCAGGTAGTGGCGATATTAAACGGCACTCGCTTCCGCGTGGTTGATGCTCTTCTGGCGTGGCTCTCTGCTTCTAACATTGATGATGGACATTTGTTTCGTCCCATTAAAAAAGGCGGACAGGTACAACCTCTTGCTCTCACTGATCGAAGTGTTGCTAGTATTGTAAAGAGTTACGCCAGTAAAGCTGGCTTGATGGCTGATAATTTTAGCGGTCACAGCTTACGTGCTGGATTTATTACGTCTGGTGCTCAAGCGGGTGCTGATTTATTTAAACTGATGGAAATATCACGACATAAAAAGCCTGAGACCGTTATTGGGTATGTACGTGAATCGAAATTGTTTGAGAATCATGCGGGTGAAAAGTTTTTATAACCCACCCCGCTCAATTTGAGATCTTGTTCTAATAAACACTAAGCCAAGATCTCGTATTTGCTTAGGCTCTTTATATTTTAACTTAACCACTTTTCCTTGGATCTTTATTTTGACCATCTTTTCATTTTGATCAATACGGTCAAATGAATATTCAATTCGCCCTAATCTTTCACATTCATTAGAACTGTAATTAGTATTAAGTTCATTATTAACATACTCAACTACATGAGTGGTAACTTCAGAGTGATTCTGATCAATCTCAAAATATATAAGTACCTGGCTATCGTTTTGATGTGTTGGAGTAATAACATAGATATTTTTTTTGTTAAATATAAAATCATGGTATTCCAACATTTCTTGGATTTGATTCTCTGAGTCGATAGTACCCTTCTCTAAAAGTTTTGCCTCTTTAATAATTTCCGAAAATGTTTCTGCATTATTGATTTCAAGATATTCTTTACTTAGTTGAGTATATACACGAAGTTTTCTTTGTTTTTTCTCGCTTATCAAATGTGCATTTTCAAGTATCTTTTGTTCAAAACCGTTAATAAACTCTAATCTTTCTCCACGACTTCTTTGGCGGTTAATAGATAGCATCTCATGGATATGTATTAGAAAGTCAAAAGCTTCTAAATCGAGTTCATTTTCTTTCCCTTTTATAGCTAGCCTTGTCTCATAGTTGCCATAAAATCCAAAATAAAGCGCTAGAAAGGTGGCTGAGATGGAGCCAACAGCGACAAGTAAGTTAATTATATGCGGGAAGCCATCTATATATTTTTCCACTTCTCTAGGAAATGCAAAAATTACTATTAAAAGTGAAAGTATTAATATGAAAAAGAGGGTTATGAATCGCATTTTATTTCACCACTCTGTGAGTTTTGATTTTTATACCCCCTAATCCACAGCCTTACCCACAGATTCTGGGGATAACTTTAAAGCTCGCCTAGCAATCTCTGTGCTGCTTCTGCCAATAAAGCCGACCTGGTTTTATGTTGGCTAGTAGCTGCTGAATCAATAGCATGAAGTAATGCTGTGTCCATCGTGATATTGATTCGCTGCGCCTTGCCTGACGGTGCAATGATTGAAATAACTAATGGGATGCAGCCTTTTGCATCAGGTAATTTTATTACTTTGTCTAATGAAGATGGCTTAGGCATACGTTCCCCATCTTCGACCATCAACTCAATATAGACGATTAATCCTGCTTTAGCGTTTTTTCTGGCTTCTTCTAGAGTATCGCCCGCAGACCCAAAACCATCAAAATCGGGAAAGAAAACGCTATAGCCATCCTCGACCTTTTCAGCCAATCCAATATATTCAATAACCATGACTCTATTCCCCCTTCAACTTTGCTTGTTTTAAAATGCTATTTAACAAGCCTCTACCTATCTGTTTTTTTGGATGAGGCACAGTAACAATTCCTGCTTTTTCATTATGTTTAAAGTGATGATGGCTACCAGTAACCCTAACCTCGTACCATCCATCATCCTCTATCATTCGGATAATCTCGCGACTGCTATAAATCTTACTCATCTCAATTGTGTCCCTATTGGTAATTATACACACTTTTGATGTGTATAGTATATACGGTGGGAAATTTGAATTAAAGGAATTTCCTTTTGTCAGCATATGATTGTTTCCTTGCTGTTCTCTCTGTATATCAATAACTATTTGATATTGTAATAGTTTCATATATTATAAGTAAATATTACTTAATTTAAACTTAGATGGAGTATTTAGAGACATGGAACAATTCGATCACACCATAACTCCCATAGAATTATCTGATTGTTTAGGCGGCATTACAGTCCAAGGTGTATATAAAGCACTCAAAACTCACAATATCCCTACTCAAATGACAAGCAATCGCAGAAAGATTATCCCTTCTCAAGGCATTAGAAAACTATTCGAAGAGCGAGGTTTTCAGTACCCAAAGAGCATTATTTCATTTCAGATCGTTAAAGGTGGTGTTGGAAAAACCTCCCTTTCCTTCTGTCTCGCTGTAAGAACAAGTCATTATGGTGCCAGAGTATTAGCGATTGACCTTGATCAACAAGGCAACCTAACGAGATCGTTTAATGTAGAAGCCAGGGATAAGCCTGTGTGGCTAAATTTGTTTAGAGATAAAGTACCCGTTGATGCAGCGATTTTTAAACTATCAGATACCTTACACCTAATCCCTTCTAACCTAAATAATTCGAGATTGGATGTTGAGTTGACTCAATCATCTACCAACCTCAAGGATTTAATTAGAGATACGATTGCACCTATCCGCAATAACTACGATTTAATCATTATTGATTGCCCACCAGCGATTAATAAGATCAATACAGCCGTTACATGTGCATCGGATATCGTAATCGTACCAATCAACCCAGACCCTTACGCAATGGATGGCCTGGATTATACAATTTCCGAGCTTAACCGCGTTAAAACAGATTTTAAGCTGGCGTTCGATTATCGGATCGTCTGGAACAAGTACGATGCTAGAGAACGTCTTGGCGCGGTTTATATGCACGAATTAACAAAGCGCGATGACCTGGTTAATAAAATTTTACCTGTTGTGTGCCGCGTAGATACTTCCTTGAAAAATGCAGTGTTCGATTCCAGATCTGTTTTTGATATGCCAAAGAAAGCTCCAATTAGAGAAGACATTGATCAGTTTGCTAAGGAAATACTCGGTATTAATGCTTGGAAAGAGACCAAGGCTAATAATAACTAATAAGGACTTTGGTAATGTCATATGCTGATCGTCTTAATGACATAAAGAAAAAAGCTCAACTGAAAGCTGAGCGATTTAAAAATACTCCTCCTAAGCCTGTTGGTATTGCAGATCAGGATAGACCTTGGTCTGCTTCTGACATAACACAAATTCAGCCACCGTTGCCCTCCCCCGCTATATTTGAACCTTTAACGATTCTCGATGAGCCCCAAAAAGGAGACACAAAAGAGACACAAAAGGATTACAAAGGAGACACAATTAAGGTTAGAAATACTGAAGTAATAGAAATAGAAAAAAAGGTAAAACGTGAAGGGAGCACAAAGGAGATACAAAGGGGACACAAAGAAGGGAGCACAAAGGAGATACAAAGGAGATACAAAGGGAGTACAAAGGGAACACCAAAGGGGACACACAAGGGGTTACAAAGGGAACACAAAAATACCGCTCAAAACACAGATGTAAAGGGGCTACAAAGGGAACACAAATATTCCCATTTGAGAGGCTGGAATAAAAAGATCGTGGATTTAATTCATGAAATTTGTCGAGAGACAGTGTCGAAGGTTACTTATCCTCTTACTAATAATACTATCTCAGACATGCTAAATATGCCGCGGAATAGCGTAAAAACAACTATGCAGCGTTTAAAATCTAAAGGACACGTAATCGTTACAGAATTTAATGATGGTAGAGGAGGGTGGTCTAAATACACTTTACCTGAAGAATTTTTTAATGACATCCCACAAACTGAAAGGGTACTTACAACTGCTGCTAAGGGAACACAAAGGGATTACAAAGGGAACACCAAAGGGAACACACAAGGGGACACAAACGCTTCCTGTAGTAGTAGTTTTAAAGATTTAAAAACAACAACTACAGAGATAGGAGATGAATGGAATTTTGATATTTCTCCTTATGCTCAATTCGGTTTCACCAAAACACAGATCAAGCAACTCGCTAACTCTGGCGTTATTCCCGCTGCGGACGTTGAGCAATCTTTAATCGAGTTTAGTTATGATCTAAATAACAAAGCATTACCGCCAATTAAGACCACAAAAATCAATTTTCTTATGGGGTTGCTATGGAAAGGCCAGTCTTACGTATCAGAAGGCTTCAAAAACGAGCAAGACGCGACGATCGCTGAAATGGCAAAAAGAGGTGAGGTTAAACGCAAGAATCTATTAGAAGCGAAATTTGGGGCTTGGGAGGCAGGGCTTAGTGAGGAAGATCGAATAGAGATTGAAAAGAAGCTGCCGGTTCATTTAATGGCGTTGTATAGGGCTCATGGGATTAGCAATGCTGAGGTTAGGAGGTGGATGTTTAATTATTACCTGGAGAAAGGAGTTTCAAGATAATGACTAATCCAAAACTAGAAACAATTGTTAGCCACGATGGGAATTCTTTTGATGATCCTAATGCCAAAATCAGGCTTCAATATGACACAAAAACGAACGACCTTTATGTTAATGACAAGAGGGTAGTTACCGAGATTGATTTTAAGAAAAGCGAAAAGTTTTTGGCATGGTTTGTGGCTGGATCAGTCGCGATACAAGCAATCATGTCGGTTGCATCTTATTTCGAATGCTAGAGCGAATCTTGGTAAAAAACTGATTTCGAGATGTTTATGGCGTCAAGCGCAGAGACTGTTCATCATAAAAGTAGTCATTGTAGTATTGATACTTGTTAAGCGTTAAGCTACAATTAACAATGATTAAATCTTGGAAGCATAAAGGGCTTAAGCAATTCTTTGAAACTGGCAAAAAGTCAGGGATTATTGCTTCTCATGAAAAAAGGCTAAAGATTATCTTGCAACGGCTAAGTGCCGCTGTAGAACCAGAAGATATGAATACGCCAGGTATGAAGTTTCATAAATTATCTCATAACCTTGCTGGATTTTATTCTGTTTCAGTCAGTGGAAATTGGCGCGTTATTTTCAAATTTAGCAATCATGATGCGATAGAAGTTAATTATGTTGATTATCATTAGGAGAACACAATGACTATGCACGAACCCTTACATCCTGGGGAAATTGTAAAAGATGCGTTGATAGATGGCGCAGGACTCAGTGTGACTGAAGCAGCATCTAAGCTGGATATTTCACGCACCGCACTATCACGATTATTGAATTGTCACGTTAGTATCAGTCCAGAGATGGCGTTACGTTTGTCAAAATTATTACGTACCAGCATTGAAATGTGGATAAACATTCAAGCTCAGTACGACACTTGGAAAATAAGAAAAATGTCAGACAAGATAAAAGTAAAACCATTACGCAAGGCAGCTTAGGATTTATTTTAAAACTGCAATAGCACGCCATAGAGCGACGATTTTCCCTAAGGATATGGGAAGGATAGTCAAAGAAGAGATGACCAATAATCGTGTTTCCTCGAGTTAAATAAGCAACGGATGCTGTCCAAGTTTGTATTTATTGGAGGATAACGATTTGATTATTGAATCCATAAAATTCTCTGGTGATGAGCTATCGGGTATTCTCAGATCCCCGAATGGTGTTGTCTTTGAAAGTGCAACTAAAGAAATTTCGCAACGTTATTTTCCTGAAAATAAATTTAATCTGGCTAAATTCTTAATAGAATTATTCGCAAATTTAAAGTTAAAGGAAAAATATACTGGGGAAATAAGATTATTTTCTATGTCTCGTAACCTTAATAATTTAAACAAACTAATAAAAAAATATAAAGGAAAACCTTCGTTATTCAAAAAACACCTTCTAAAGAATAATGAATTAATAAGGTTTATCAAAAACATTTCAGAAAGTGAAATTGCTTTATCAATGCAAACTAAGGCTGAAGTATTACTTGAGCAATCCATTAAAATTGTTGATTCATTTAGATGGTGGAATACAAAGCCAACAAAAAACAATAATCGTTATTCAAAACCAAAATGGTGTGTAATGAAATTGGTACGGATTTACCATGCATTAACCAAAAAAATTCCAGAACTTCGTCATAACGGTTCCCAGGAAGGAACAGATAAAGAATTCTCTGGCGAATTTTATGCTTTTTTACTCGAGTTAAAACCTCTGTTAAAAAGCATGGGGATCGATCTCGGAGAAAACAGTTCATTAGGTGGCAATGCAAGATTTTTTTTGAGAGAACATAAAAAAACGTTATCTTTTCTAGAAATTGAAACGCCTTCCCTGGAATATGCAGAATCATGGCAGTGTAAATATTGATCATTTCTTCTAATGATCGTTCCCCTCACTTCTGTAAGCACTCTTGTTAAAATGCAAATACATAGTAAATACAAAGCAGAGAAAAAATGTTTAATCGCAATTTAACAATGCGCATAGACGAACAAACGGATCTCCTTTTAAAGGTGTTAATAAATGATTTGAGTTTTAATAAGTCACAAGTTATCCGGCGTTCACTGAAGCTAATGAAAGACTTGATTGAACTTCAGAAACAGTATGGGGATATCAAATTAAAAGTAGGGGAAAGAGAAGTATTTCTTTTTGTGAATTGAGTTTGAGCTGAACAGGATGTTCGGCATAAATAGAAGGATTTTTAAACATGAGTTACAAGAAAGCTCATGCTCCACCAATTCGGGCAGAATTGGTGGCGAAGCATGATGAATATCGACAAGCAAAGTTTATCAAAGACACAACGATTGTGCCACTTTCTGATATTGAAGAATCGTTCAAACAATCTTTAGACTCGATAGGTCATCCACTTGCTGTCGAGATGAAATTTGATACGCAGAATTGGCAGCGTTTTGATTGCCCGCTTGCAGCAAAGGGAAATTTAAATGTAGCTTACAAATGCCACTCCGACGGTCGCCCTGTTCTTAAAATCCAGTGCAACAAATGTCATCCAAAGGTAATTTCATTTAAATTTGGCGGGCATTTTCAATTTACACCAATACAACGCCAAGAAATGCAGGTCGAGGTCGAGAAGCGTCGCGCTGAACAAGCCGAGCAACGTGAAGCTGCACTCAAAGCTATGCGTGATGCGTGGGACAATGCGAAGCCGTGCTTGGGTCACCCGTACTTCGCTCGTAAAGCCTTGGCTGTTAGTGAATCTGACGGTTTGAGGTTAGATGCTCTTGTCCGCGTCTTGTGTCCAGTTAGATTGCTTTCTGGCGCGCTTGTTTCTTTGCAGTCGATTCCACTCAAAGGAATAAAAAAATTCTACGCTAGTGTCTCGCCTAAGAATGGCTTTCATGTTTTCGGCTCAATAGAAGCTCATGACGAGATTTTCTTCGGGGAGGGGGTAGCAACTTGCCTCTCAATAAAAAATGCCGTTCAGAAGCCCGTCATTTGCGTTTACGGAAAACACTTCGATTCCATTGCACCCATCATTGCTAAAGCTTATCCCAATAAACAATTCATTTACTGTTGTGATCTGCCATCCGCCGGCGAAAAAGTCACAAGCGAAGATAACGCCAGAAAGGCAATTGCTCTCGTTGGCGGTTCTTATGTGCTACCAGATTTTTCAATGATTCCAGCCGATTTAAAGCCTGAGATTTCTCGATCAGATTTCAATGATTTGTATTGCTTATTTATAGAGCAGGGTAAAACGAAGGCTGCCGCAAATGACATTTTACGGCAGCAAATTCAAAACTCGATTCAACATGGAAATAATAGTATGAACGGTAATTCAACGCAAAAAGAAAATGCAAAAAGTGAAGACAAAAAATCAGACACTGACCCTACAAATGATTCTGGCTCAACTGATGGTGGTAAAGAACCTCAACAAGTTGAAACTGAGCAAGAACGCACTGAGAGAGAAACAATATCTACACTAGCAAAAATTGATGATGACCTTAAGCGTGAACGTGAAATACAAGTAAAACATATTGAACTTGGTGTACTTGTTGGAGTGCTAAAAAATGCCGTAAAGAAAGAACGCAAACGGATAGAGAATGAACGACGTCAAAATAATAGAGGCAATCAGACTAACTCAACTGTTTTAGACAGGTTTGAAATGACAGAAAGTGGGCTTATTCATTCAGGAAAAATCAATGGTGAGCGAATAATAATTCAAGTCACAAAAAGGAAATTTGAAATTGAAGGTCGCCAAAGTGATTATTACTCGAATGGTGGTTTTGGTTTGGTTCTGAAACTTGTCGATGAAAATGGAACAGAAAAGCGCTGGGCTATGCCATCGCGTTTGATGAGTGATTTAAAATCACTTGAGGCTGAATTAAATGATTTAGGTATGTATGTCTTTGATGTAAAAAAATTAGTTAATTATTTAAAAGCCTTTCTAACTGAACATGCATTTATTGGCGTAAATCAAATGGGTTGGCATGTCATCAATAATGAAAATTATTTTGTACTTGATAACGAAATCATCGGTTACGGAAAAGACAAGGAAAGCATTGTTTACCAATCGCAATTTCATGTAAGTGTCTTCAATGTTGTAGAGGAGTCATTGGAATCCTGGCAAAACAACATTGGTCGCTTATGCGTTGGGAATAATCTATTAATTGGCGTTATATCACATGAACTTGGCGCAACAATCATACAATTAACTAATGGAGAAAATTTCGCGATAAACGCATTTGGTGTAGGCAGTATCGGAAAAAGCACTACCGATAAGGTCAGAAGAAGTACGTTTGGAACGAAGAAACAAGAAGCAAGCGCAACGCCAACAGGAATTGAATTAACTCTTTTTCAAAATAATGATATGTGCACTGGTTTAGAGGAATTACATAGAATTAAGTGTGAAGATTTAGGCAACATTGCATACATGATCGGGAATGGAACAGGCAAGACTCGTGGTAATGCCAACATCACACTGAAGCCAACTCTAACATTTCGCGGTCATTGTTTTTTCACAGCAAACATATCGGCCGAGCAGCATATTAAAAACAGTGGCCAGTCTGAAACTGGCGGTCATATGGTACGTATTCTCGATATTCCGGCATTCGGTAAGTTTGGGGTTTTTGAGAATTTGCATGAATTTAAATCTGGTGGTGGTGACGCATTCAGCAAGAAACTTCAAGAAGAGACTTTCAAAAAACATGGCGCATTAGGCCGAGAATTTATCAAACGTCTTATCAAACCCGAGAATCGAAAATTAATCACGGAACTTTATGAAGAAATCCGCACCAAGATGCTGGAAGGTTTAT